>PVMK01159972.1_pt1 | contig 136278 bp, 109 predicted proteins | sample 1853481 | NCBI WGS metagenome assembly PVMK01 (sample SAMN08533507, study PRJNA380276) | Marine sediment metagenome, whole genome shotgun sequencing project.
GGTCCTGTGGGCGCGCTCGACAGCTGACGACGGCTCACCCCGTCAACTAAGTCAGGGGACACGCTAGACCTCTAAGAATCGTTTGATTCCAATCGTTTAAGAGGAACACCGCGAAAACCGGGCTGGGGCGGAGTCTCTCAGTGCCAGTGCCAGTGTCGGTGCCAGCGTCGGTGTCAGCGTCGGTGCCAGTGTCAGCGTCGGTGCCAGTGCCAGTGTCAGCGTCGGTGTCAGCGCCAGTGTCAGTGTCGGTGCCAGCGTTGTGTTGCTGTTCGTTGCGCTGGGCTTTACAACTCGGGGTCTGTGATTCTGCCGTTCTATAAGTATGAAGGGCTCGGGAACGACTTTCTCATTGTCGAGAAGGAAGCGTTGGGTGGGGTGCGTCTCACGACCGCGCAGGCGGTTGCGCTTTGTGATCGGCATCGCGGTGTTGGGGCTGACGGTGTGCTCACCCTCGACATGAACGATCCGTCGATGCACGTCATCAACTCGGATGGTTCGGTGCCCGAGATGTGCGGCAATGGGATTCGGTGCGCGGCGTTGCACTTCGCGCGGCGCGCTGGGGAGTCGGCGCTCGACGTGACGATCGGGACCCTGGCAGGGCCTCACTCCTGCGTGGTCGTGAATCGCACCGGTTCGGAGTCGGTCTCGGTACAGATGGCGGCACCGTCGCTCTCGCCTGAGGACCTCCCGTTGATCTCGGACGTGGCCTGGGTCGACCATGCGCTTTCGGTTGCTGGCCAAGTCCTTCACCTTACCGGTGTTTCGATGGGCAACCCACATGCCGTGACTTTCGACGACGTAGGGGACGCGCGCTTCGAGGTTGGGGCGGCCCTCCAGGCCGACTCGGAGCACTTCCCTGAAGGCGTCAACGTGGGCTTCGTCTCCGAGCACGATGGCGGCGTGATGCGCCTCGATGTGCTCGAGCGCGGCGCCGGCTGGACCCAGGCGTGTGGCACCGGTGCGTGTGCCGCGGCCGTTGCCGCCGTGGAGACCGGTCGCGCCAAGCGTGAAGCGCCGCTCAGCGTTCGACTGCCCGGGGGAACGTTGAGCATCACCGTTGGCGCCCCTGGCGATAACGTGCTGATGCAGGGCCCCGCGCGCTTCGTCTTTCAAGGTGAAATCGGGCTCTAGTCCGCCATTGCAATACTGGCCGGTTCCGTTACTTTTGCCCGATGAGTAGGTCTGTTCTGACCCTGGGTGTGCTCTTGTCGGTCGCCGCCATCGGATGCGGCGACGACGACTCCCCTTCGCCTGCTGCTCCCGACGAGTTTGGTCGCTGCGCCGATTTTGACGACCTTCGTCAGCCGTTTTGGGGGGACACGCACATCCATACCAACCTTTCGTTCGATGCGAACATGCAAGGCACGCGAACGTCTCAGGCAGACGCGTACGCGTTCGCGCAGGGCGAGCCGATCGCTCTTCAACCTTACGACGCAGACGGCAATCCAACGCGAATGGCGCAGATCGATCGCCCTCTGGACTTCGTGATGCTCAGCGACCACGCGGAATTTCTTGGCACGGTCGCGGCTTGCTTGGACGCGAGCTCGCCAGCATACGAGGACCCAACGTGCGACAGGTACCGCGACGCGCTGACCTTCTCGGCAGATCCCGCGGAGGTCCGCGCACTCTTCGTCCAGCTGAATGGACTCCTCGCGCTCAGCCCCGATGCCACTCACTATCCCGCACTCTGTGGCCCAGGCGATGAGTACTGTCTGAGTGCCGGGGCGGATGTCTGGGGCGGGGTTGTCGAGGCAGCAGAAGCGGTTTACGACCGCACCGAGAGTTGCGAGTTCACGTCGTTCCCGGGGTACGAATGGAGCGGCGTTCCCGCGGCCAAGAACCTCCATCGCAACATTATGTTCAAGAACGAGAGTGTGACGGCGTATCCGTACGGCTACTTCGACGAACCGTACGTCGAGGGGCTCTGGCGGCGGCTCCAGGACGAGTGCATCGACGCTGGCACTGGCTGCGATGCTCTCACGATTCCGCACAACAGCAACATCTCGGACGGAATCTACTTCGAGAACAAGATGGCTGACGGCGAGCCATTTACCGCCGAGTACGTCCAAACGCGAAACGCGATGGAGCCGGTCATCGAGATCTATCAGCACAAGGGCGCCTCGGAGTGCCTGCTGGGACAGACCGTCTCCGACGAGCTGTGTGGATTCGAGATCATCCCATTCTCGGACATTGCATCGGCAAACCTAGAGTTTATCTCGCAGCCGGATCCGCGGGGCTTCCTGCGCGCGGCATATGGCGATGGCATGAAGCTCGAAGCGAGCCTCGGTACCAACCCGTTCCAGTATGGCATCACGGCGGCGACCGACACCCACATCTCCGCGCCGGGCTTCGTCGCGGAGGACGACTTCAAGGGCCACGGCGGCGCGGGCCAGCCCAATCGCTTCCTGCCTCCGCCCCAGGGCTTTCCCGACATCGAGTACTTCAGCCCAGGTGGCCTCACGGCGGTGTGGGCCGAGGAGAATGCGCGCGAGGCGATCTTCTCCGCGATACGCCGCAAGGAGACGTTCGGCACGAGCGGCCCACGGATCGTGGTCCGCATGTTTGGCGGCTGGGACTATCCGAGCGAGCTGTGCAGCGCCGAGGACCTCGCCGCCCAAGGTTACGCCGGCGGCGTTCCGATGGGAGACACTCTCGAACCACAGCCTGGCTCGTCGGCGCCGATCTTCGTCGTGTCGGCCAAACAGGACGCGATGGGCGTCCCGCTCCAGCGCATCCAGATCGTGAAGGGTTGGCTCGAGGGCGACGACTATCAGGTGCAAGTCTACGAGGCGGCTGGGGACCGAGAGAACGGCGCGAGCGCGGACCTCAATACGTGCGCGCCTCAGGGCGCAGGCTTCGGCGACCTCTGTGGTGTCTGGCAAGACCCTGACTTCGGCCCGAACCAGCGCGCATATTACTATGCGCGAGTCATCGAGAATCCGACCTGCCGCTGGACGACGTATCAGTGTACGGGCGCCGACTACGATTGCGCAGAGTGGAATGTCGAGGCGTGTGTCGAGCTGAAGAGGTCGGGCCTCAGCAGCTACACGTGTGATTGCTGCGATCCCTCCGCCGGCCTCAACGTCGCTTGGTGCGACAGCATCGACTGCGCCGATCCGAGCAGCCTGCCTCCCGCCGACGCGCGATGTTGTGTTCCGCGGGTGGAGCCAGTGATTCAAGAACGTGCCTGGACGTCGCCAATCTGGTATCAGCCCCCGAGTTGATGCTTCGCGCGCTTCTCAACTTCTTCCTGATCGGCGGCCTGCTCTTCGGCGGCAAAATCCTCGTGGAGGGACACCTCGTCGAAGGGCCGGAGATCACTGTTCAAGTCCCGTTGGACGCGACCCAAGCGGACATCGAGACCGCCACTCGCGAGGCGATTCTGCTCAACGAGGCAAGGCGCTATGGCTGGGACAAGCGCGACCCGATCGTATTCACGCACCTCGTCCGCAACATGCGCTTCGTCGATCCGGACTCGACCGACACCGACCTGGCGCTCTACGAGCGGGCGCTCGAGATGGACATGCAAGCGCACGACCCCGTCGTGCGCGCACGCCTTCTCTACCGTGCGGGCGAATCGCTCGCCTACGTCCCCGAGGACCGAATGCCAAGTCGCGATCAGCTCGAGGCGCATCGCCAGGCCCACGGGGACCGGTTCGAGCGCGAGGGCAGGTTTCGCTTTCATCACGTGTTCTTGAGCCGTTCGAAGCGAGGAGACGCACTTCCCGCCGACGCCACCCTGATGGGGGAGCAGCTCTCCGCACTCGGCGATGGGGCGCCACGGGGCTTCGGAGACCCCTTGCCGGGGCTGCGGCCGGAGCACTCGGCGACGCTGACGCAGATCAAGAGCGACTACGGCGCGAAGCTCGCTCAGGTCATCGAGGAAGCCGCTCTGGGGGAGTGGCGGGGGCCCGCTGCCTCGGTCTACGGTCTCCACTTCGTGCGGGTCCTCGACAAGGACCCTGCCTATGTCCCACCGCTCGACGTGATCATTGCAGAGGTACGCGCCGATCGTCTCCGAGAGATACGGGATGAGCTTCGAGAGGAGCGTATGGATGCGCTCCGCGGCGCCTACATCGTGCACATCGAGAGGACTCCCTGATGCGTTTTACCCTTGCGGTGGTGCTCGGTGTTCTCGCACTCGGGGCTTCCTCCGGGGCTTCGGCCCATCCGCTCGCGCCTTCCGTCCTGTCGTTCGAGCAACGGCTCGACGGCAACGTCACGATGCGTTGGCGCGCTCCGGCGAAGCGGCCCACCGGTCTGTCGCTGAAGCCGTGGATCCCCGAGGCTTGCACGCAGTTGACTCGGGCCGAACGTCACAAGACCAAGGACGAAACCGCGGTCATCACGACGGTGGATCTTCGCTGTGAACCTCCCAACATGGTGGGTGCCGTCATTCGTGTCGACCGGGCTCTCGCTCTCGAGCATCAACGTCGTCGTGCGCATCGTCCGCCCGACGGCGACGTTTCACCACGCGATTCTGAACGCCCGCACGCCCCAGTTCACCATCACCGCGCAAGAAGACCAACCGCAGTCGTTCTTCGAGTACCTGGCGCTCGGGGGTGGAGCACCTGCTCACCGGTTGGGACCACCTCACGTTCGTGCTCGGGCTTCTGATTCTCTTCGGGTGGCACCGCCGGCTCATCGCCGCGGTCACCGCGTTTACCGTGGGCCACAGCATTACGCTGGCCCTTTCGGTGCTCGGGATCGTCTCTCTGCCCACGGCGTTGGTCGAAGCGTTGATCGCCATGACGATCGTCGTCCTAGCGCTCGAGATCCAGTCGGGGCAGCGCGGCCCTGTTTGGAAGCACCCGTGGACACTCCCAGGCGCGCCTTGGCCTGCTTCACGGCCTTGGCTTCGCTTCGGTCCTCTTCGACGCTGGGCATTCCCTGCTGATGAAATCCCGGTCGCTCTCCTAGGCTCAACCTCGGCCTCGAAGTGGCGCAGCTCGGGGTGATTGCCGCGGCCGGGAATGAGCTTTGCGGTCATTCGCCGCGCGGTTCCCTCCCGCTGGCAGGGCAACCGGACCGTTCCGGCATACGTCATCGGATCGCTCGCCGCATTCTGGGTCATCGAGCGGACGTTCGCGGCGTTTGGGTTCGCGGCCTAGCTCGCCTGCGCGCGGCTCGCGTCGATCAACCCAAACGCCCCGGCTGCGACACGATCGTCTGCTATGCGGTCCTTGGCTGCGGCCAGGTAGCCGCGGAGCTCGCTCGCGGCTTTGTTCTTGTCGAAGGGCGCCAGGAGCGATTGAGGTACCTCGGCGAGCGCTTGGTCGAGGTGCTCGAGAAACAGGATGGACTCGTGTGTCGCGAGGTTGAGGCTCGCCGCGTCGATCGCGTCGCGATGACTCAGCGCGCTCACCGCACGCGTCATTGGCCCGCGGCGCGTGTAGTCCGTGGCACGCGTCAACCGCGGACCAAACACCCGAAAGTGGCGCACGAACTCGCCGACGAATTCGAGGCTTCCTGCATCGCTCCAGTAGTCGGCACCCACCGACGCGACCGACGCCTTCGCGACGAATGCTCGCAAGATGAAGCGAAACGCCCAAATGTCCTGGTGAGTGTTTTTCCGCACGCGCTCGCTCTTGCGATCCACTCGTGGGTCGCGCAACGGGCGACCCAGGTCACGAAGCTGCTTGGCTGCGTCTTTCGCGGTCAGGCGGATCTCGCGAATCCCGTTTCGCATTCGCTCGGCTGGCAGCGCGTGGCCTCGTGCCGGATGCAGCTCTGGCAATGCACTGTCGAGGGTGGACCGCACCTTGGCGTGAATCCCCATCGCCAACCCTTCCACGGATTCACGTAGCTCTTTGAGATCGTTCGATGCCCGGGTGATTTCCGCTCGGGCTCCGGTGATGTGGTGGGCGTCGAGAGATAGCAGCCTTGCCTCGAACTCCTCGGCAAACGTCTCCACCCCTTGCACCAAGAGAAACCGAGTCAGCGTGCGAAGCTCTCTGCGAACCGAAGCGACAACGATGTGCGCTCGATAGAGACCCTCGTCTTCGCCGATCTGACGGTCGGCGATGCCCAAGAATCGATGGCTGCGGAGCAGCGTCAAGAACGCGACCATCGTCGTCATCTTGGCCGCCTCGCTCTTCCACGAGTCGAGCTCTGGTGTCAGGCCATCTGGACGAACCAGCTCTGCTACGTTCGAGAACTCGAGCGGTTCCGGCGGCTGGAAGAACGCGTTGCGCGCGAGATCGCGCAGGAAGAGATCACAGCTTGCCTGAAACGCGCCCGCGTCGATGAGTGGGAGCTGCAGGAGCCGCTCCGTTACTCGAAGCGAATCGGTCAACGAACGTTCGAGCGCACGCAGTGAGGCCTCAGGCTCGCTCGATGGTTTGCCGACGGACTGCAGTCGTCGCCCTGGGGTGTCGTCGCCTCGCAGTTGGGTAGCGAGCTCGAGCGCCCACCCATAGGTCACGCGCACGGCATGCAGGTGTGGACGAAAGTCGGTGACAGACCCGGAGAGCGGGTGGTTCTCCAGATGACGAAACGCAACGAGCCCAGACAGTGCCGCCTGGAGAGGCATGAGCGACTCGGCCCGTTGTTCGGCGCGAAGCGATGCCCGCCAAAGCCCCCACAGCTCCGCGTCGGCCGGCGTCCAGCGCTCGACGGAGCAAAGAAGGCCCTCTTCGGCCGCAGTGGGGCGGGGATTCATGGGGGGGTCGACTCTAACAGCGCCCCGTAGCGGAGCGCAGATTCTTCACAAATGGCTCAAAACAGGCCGGATTGCTTGCCGGTCGGTTGCTTTTTGCCGAGGTGTGCGAAGGCATGCCGGGTCGCCACACGTCCCCTCGCCGTGCGCGCCAGAAGGCCCTTCTGAAGGAGGTAGGGCTCATACACGTCTTCGAGCGTGTCGCGCGGTTCGCTCAGTGCTGCCGCCAACGTTTCGATTCCGACCGGGCCGCCGTCGTAGTGATCGATGATCACCGTGAGATAGCGCCGGTCCATCTGGTCGAGGCCCGCGTCGTCGACGTCGAGACGATTGAGCCCCTCGCGCGCGGTCTCTGCGTCGAGCTTGCCGTCCGACAAGACCTGCGCAAAGTCGCGAGACCGCCGCAACAGCCGATTGGAGATACGAGGCGTTCCGCGCGACCGGCGCGCGAGCTCGTGCGCGGCCTCCGCGCTGATGGAGAAGTCGAGCAACCGTGCGCTTCGCTCGATGATCGCGCGCAGCGCATCCTCCGGGTAATAGTCGAGACGCGCGACGTACCCGAAGCGCGACAGCATTGGGTTGGTCAGCAGTCCGGTTCGAGTCGTCGCGCCCACCAAAGTGAAAGGGCTCAGTGGAAGCTGAAGCGTTTGCGCATACGGTCCATCGCCGTTGACGATGTCCATTCGGAAGTCCTCGACCGCCGTGTAGAGGTTCTCCTCCACGGTGGCGTTGAGGCGGTGGATCTCGTCGATGAAGAGTATGTCGTTGGGTTCGAGCTTGGTGAGAAGCGCGGCGAGCTGACCCTTGTGCTCGATCGCCGGGCCGGAGGCCGAGTGGAGTGTGACCCCGCGTTCGCCGGCCAAAATTAGGGCTAGCGTGGTCTTCCCGAGTCCGGGTGGCCCGCAGAACAGCGTGTGGTCGATCGGCTCGCCGCGCCGCCGCGCCGCCTCGACGAAGACCCGTAGGTTGTCTTTGATCCGCTCCTGGCCGACGAAGTCCTCGAACCGCGCTGGACGGAGGCTCCAGTCGAGCGCACGGTCCTCGGGGTGCTCGCCGATGCTCAGACTCTCGTTGGCTCGTGCTTCCATCTCACTCATGACAATGCCGATAGTGCCGCGCGCAACAAGCCTTCGACGTTGTCGTCGCCCGAAGCGCCGCTCGCGCCCCCGACTGCGGCCTCCGCCTCGCTCCGTTTGTATCCCATTTGCACCAAGGCACCAACGACGGCTTCACTCGTCGAGCCCGTGGGAGTCGGAACCGCCCGGAGCCGGACCCCGGTCTTGCCGCTCGCTGCAAAGTCGAGCTTACCTTCTAGGTCGACGAGAATTCGTTCGACGGTCTTCTTGCCGACGCCAGTGATCCCCTTGAATGCCGCCTTGTCTTGACGTCCGATGGCATCTTGAAGCTCCGCCGCGTTCATCACCCCGAGGATCGCGAGCGCAAGCTTTGGCCCGATGCTGCTGACCTTGAGCAGGGCGCGGAAGGCAGCCTTGTCCTCGGCGGTGCCGAAGCCAAACAGAGTCATCGCGTCTTCACGCACGTGCGTGTGGACGTGAAGCGAGACGCTTTGCCCGGGCTCGGAGCCCGCGCGGCCCGCTGCCCCAATCGGCACAAAGACCTCGTACCCGACGCCATTCACGTCGATGATGACCGAGCCATCCCCCTCCCGATGCTCGATCGTCCCGGTTAGCCTGCCGATCACCGGGGGAACGTAGCAGGTTACTGAACGGATGTCTGGAAATCCGGGGCCGGGGCCCGAGACCGTCATCGTGGCCGGGTCAGTGTCGGTGTCAGTGCCAGCGTCAGTGTCAGTGTCAGTGTCAGTGTCAGTGTCAGTGTCAGTGTCAGTGTCAGCGTCAGCGTCAGCGTCAGCGTGTGAGGGCGCGGGAGCGGCTCGCCTGAATATGGGTGATCGCCACCGCGAGCGCGTCGGCTGCATCCTCCTCTGGCGGCTCCTTCAACCCGAGCAGCGCGGTGACCAACCGCCCCACCTGCGTCTTATCCGCGGCCCCTCTCCCCACCACCGTGCGCTTCACGACCGCCGGCGGGTACTCGTGTACCTCGAGCTCCGACTCTGCTGCGACCAACAAGGCCACGCCGCGGGCATGCCCTAGCTTCAACGCGGCGTTGGCATACTTCGCGAAGAAGATCTGTTCTACCGCGACGACTTCGGGTTGGTGCTCGGCGATGACCTGCTCGAGCCCCTGGTGGATCATGTGGAGCCGCTTGGCTAGCGGTAGCTTTGCCGGGACGGCGATCGTCCCGGCACCTAGGTGGCGAAGCCTCGTTCCCTCGAGCTGGACCACACCCCAGCCGGTGCGGCGGCTGCCGGGATCGATGCCCAGCACACGCATGGGCGTGTTAGGCCATCTCCGCGAGCGCCTGCTCGCTGAGCTCAAAGTCGGAGAACACGTTCTGGATGTCGTCGTTGTCTTCGAGGGCTTCGTACAGTTGGATCAGCTTCGCCGCGTCCTTGCCTTCGACGACCTTGGGATTGTTGGGGATGTATGCGAGGGCCGCCTCACGTACCACGGTTCCCCGCCGTAACGATCGCATCGCGCACCGCATCGAGATCGTTGCGAGCCGTCGTGACCACCCATTCGTCGCCGACCAGCTCCATGTTCTCGGGCGCCGCCGCCGACGGCCGCCTCGAAGAGCTCGTCCTCGGTGGCCGCGTCTTTGTCGATCCGGATGATGCCCTTCTGCTCGAAGGCCCACAGCGCGGAGCCGCTGCTGCTGATTTGCCCATGGTTCTTGTCGAAGAGCTTTCGCACCTCTGCGATCGTGCGGTTCCGATTGTCGGTGACGACCTCACAAAGGAACAGGGCCCCGTCGGCGCCGACTCCCTCGTACAGGAGCTCCTCATACTGGACCCCTTCTAGCTCCCCGGTGCCCTTCTTGATCGCCCGGGTCACGTTCTCCGCGGGCATGTTCACGCCGCGGCCCAGGTCGATCGCCCGCCGCAGTCGGGCGTTGCCCTCGGGATCGCCACCCCCGTTACGAGCCGCGATCGTGATCTCCTTGATGACTTTCGTAAACAATTTCCCGCGCTTGGCGTCCTGAGCACCCTTGCGTCGCTTAATTGTCGACCATTTGCTGTGACCACTCATTGCGCCCCTGTTATCCAATGGAATTCTTCGATTTTCAAGCCAATCCCGCAGTGAATATGCTCTGCGTCGACGCGTCGAACCTCCCATGAAACGCTTCGGGATTCTCATCATCGCGATATCCGGGCTCGCCGCCTGCAATAGCGATTCGCGCTACTTCTGCATCGCCGACGGGCCGCTCAGCGACCGCGGCTGCTTCCTGTGCCGTGGAGACGAGTGCGACCGGCAACCGGCGCCGCAGCGAAACCTTTGTGCGGCGGACGTTGACTGCGCCCTGGGAGAAGTGTGCACCACGCTCGGCTGTGCAAGCGAGTGCGAGGAAGAGTACGAATGCGCCGTCGGAACGACCTGCGCGGACAACGGTCTTTGTCTCAATCCTCTCGAAGAGGAGCCCGACTCGCCTTCCCTGCGCTGCCAGTTCAACTTCGAGTGTGGCGATGCGCGCATCTGCATTGACGGAGAGTGCCTCGCGACCTGTCTCGATGCCCCCTGTCCGGAGACGCAAGAATGCGTGGCCGGCGCGTGTCGCCCTTGCACCGATGACACGTGCCTGACTAGCTGCACCGACGACGCCAACTGCGCCGACCATGAGTACTGCAGTTCGTTCCAATGTATTCCTGACACTCGCCCCGAGCAGTTCTGCCCGGACAATGAGTGCCAGCTCGGCCGTATATGTCTCCGCGGCCAATGCCGTACGCCGTGCGAAACCGACGACCAGTGCGCTCGCATCGATGCGACGATACGCTTCTGCGCGCCGGTCGAGGAGCAGAACCTTTGCGTGCGAAGCAGTGAGGTGTTGGCGGAGTGTCAGCTCAACATCGATTGCGGGCTTGGCGAAGAGTGTGTCGACGGCACCTGCGCGGCCAGCTCCGAGTCGCCTTGAGCGAGTCTGAGGCGAAACCCCTCGTAGACGCTGGTCACTCCCACATAGGTGAATCCACCGCAAAACAGGAGCAGAAATGGCACGCTCGCCCAGCTCCCGGTGGCGATCGCGACGACCAGCGTCCCCGTACAGTAGACGCCAAACAGCAGCTCGATGGTGTTGTGCCAGGGCCAACGACCGCGGTACGTTCCCAGCCCCGGGTTGCCGTCGACGGCGCCACGCTTGGGTGTTCGAACGAACTCGACGTTATGGCCGAATAGCCCTTCGATCGCCGCGCGCCCGTTGTTGATCGAGAGGCCGATGCCGAGTGCCATCATGATCGGCAGTCGTTTGATGGCTCCCCAACGTTCGCCGTAGAGATCGTGGTGCGCCACCATGTAGAACGCCGCGACCGACCCGCACGTGGCCAGGAACAGCGGCACGTCGAGCAACAGAAGCTCGGGGTGCTCCAGGTGGCGGCGAATCAACATGTTGGGGAGCTGGAGCGCCGCCAAAAGGAGCAGAAACACGTAGGCGACATTGTTGGTCAGGTGGAAGAAAGCTTCGGTCTTGACTTTGCGACTTACCGGGGCGCGCAGGATCGGACCGAGCAGCTTGCGCGCGGTTTGAACCGAACCTTTGGCCCACCGGTACTGCTGTCCTTTGAAGCTATTCATGTCGCACGGGAGCTCCGCCGGCGCGGTCACGTGCGGCGCATAGACGAACTTCCAGCCGGCGAGCTGCGCGCGATAGCTGAGGTCCATGTCCTCCGTGATCGTGTCGTGCTGCCAGCCGCCGGCGTCGCTGATCGCTGCTTTTCGCCACATTCCCGCCGTGCCGTTGAAGTTGAAGAAGCGCCCGGAGCGATTGCGCGCTGCGTGTTCGATCACGAAGTGCCCGTCGAGGAGCATCGCTTGGCACCGTGTGAGCAACGAACGATCGCCGTTCAGGTGCGCCCAGCGCGCCTGCACCATCCCGACCGACGGGTCCGTGAAGAAATCGATTAGATCTCGGACGATGGACGGGGCCGGAACGAAATCTGCATCGAACACCAGCAAGAAGTTACCCTTGGTGCGCGCCATGCCGGCTTCGAGCGCACCCGCCTTGTATCCGGCGCGGTCGTCCCGGTGCAGATAGGTGATGTCGAGCCCCTCATCCCGTAGCGTGTCGCACTTGGCCTGGGCAATCCTCGAAGTTGCATCGGTCGAGTCGTCGAGCACTTGAATCTCGAGGCGGTGGCGCGGGTAGTCGATGCGCGCCGCTGCGTCGATCAGCCGCTCCGCAACGAACATCTCGTTGAACATCGGAAGTTGGATCGTGACCATCGGCAGGTTCGCTTCGTCGAAGCGAAACCGAGGGGTCGTCCGCTCGTGACGATGGCGCAGGTACAAGAAGAGCAGGGCACTTCGGTGGGCCCCGTACAGCGCCAACACTCCAAGCGTGACCAAGTAAAGAACGATGAGCAATGTCTGCACGATAGGTCCCATGAATATGGAAGATGCGCCGCGGCGTTACGCGGAGGGTTTCTCCGTCGCCGCCGCGATCTTCGCGCCGGCTCGTAGGCGCGCTAGAGTCTTTTCTTTACCAAGCACTTCCATCACCTCGAAGAGTCCCGGGCTCCGCGTGCGCCCCGTTATCGCCACGCGCGCGGGTTGCGCGACCACTTTCATCGGGAGCTCGTTCTCTTCGAGCCAAGCTTTGACCGTCGCGTCGAGCGGTTCCTGCGTGAACGGCTCGACCCCTTCTACGACGTCGGCGAGGCGCAAGAGGGCTTGCGCGTTGTCGGGGACCAGGAACTTTCGCTTGCCTTTGGCCTCGAATTCGACGTCTCGAAAGAAGTATTCGACCGCCTTGGCCACGTCGACGAAGGTCTCCGCGCGTGGCCGCACGTAGGGAATGGTCTTCAACAGGACCGGGTCGTCGGCTTCGACCTCGATCCCGATCTTTCCAAGAAAGGGAACCGTCCAACGTGCGATGTCCTCGTCGGACAGCATCCGCAGATGCTCCGCCTGCACGTGAAGGAACTTCTTCGCGTCATACCGTCCTGCGGCAGTGCCCACGCGATCCCAGCTGAACTTCTCGACGAGCTCTTGGCGCGTGAAGATCTCCTGGTCTCCGTGCGACCAGCCGAGTCGAGCCAAGTAGTTGAGGACGGCGTCCGGCAGATAGCCCATGTCGCGATACTCGAGAACACCGACCGCGGCGTGGCGCTTCGAAAGCTTCTCGCTGTTGGGCGCTAGCACCATCGGCATGTGCGCAAAGGCTGGAACGGAGGCCCCGAGCGCTTCGTAGAGAAGGATCTGAGGTGCGGTGTTGATCATGTGATCGTCACCGCGGGCGACGAGCGTGACGCCCATCGTTAGGTCGTCGACGACGCAACCGAGGTTGTAGAGAGGCATCCCGTCCGGCCGAAGCAAGATGAAGTCCTGCTGCGTGGAGTTCAGGATGTCGATCTGACCCTTCACCTGGTCCACCCAGCTGGTGGTTCCTTCGTGAGGCGCGCGGAAGCGAATCACATGGCGCGCGTTCGGATGTTCGGGCGCATCGGTCCGGTCCCGCCAGGGGCTTTGAAAGCGGAAGCCGTCTTTGGTGCCGCTCTTCTGATGCGCTTCCCGCGCGGCGGCAAGCTCTGCTTTCGTCGCGTAGCAGCGATAGGCGTGGCCCGATCGGATCAGCTTCTCGGCATAGTCTGCGTAAGTATCGAGGCGCTCACTTTGCACGTAGGGACCGTGGTCCCCACCGACTTCGGGGCCTTCATCCCAGTCGAGGCCGAGCCACCGCATCGATTCGAGCACGATCTGGATGCTCTCTTCCGTGCTGCGCTCACGGTCTGTGTCCTCGATTCGCAGGATGAACGCGCCGTCGTGCTGGCGCGCCCACAGCCAACTGTAGAGAGCCGTCCGCACACCGCCGATGTGCAAATACCCGGTGGGCGACGGCGCGAACCGAACGCGAACTTCCGACATGGCCGGAGAGCTACCCGCCCCCTGTGACCGGGTCAAGCGAAGGGCGACCTAGCTCTGGCCGGCCGGCTTCGGGTTTGCTTGGAGCACACCGCTGTACGAGTCGCGGTATGCCCAGGCTAAGAAGAGTTGCATCACGACGATGAAGATCGCCATGCCCAGCCCGCCAGGGTCCAAGAAGCTGTGGAACAGCAGGATGTTGACCGAGACCGGTGCGAGCAAGATGAGGCCGAGCGGGAGGAATCGTCCCGTGAGGATCATCAAGCCCGACGTGACCTCCACCAGCTTCACCACCATCATGAAGTACCCGGTCCCGACCAACGCACCCATGAACGACCCCCCGGCCTCGCTCATCTCTGGCGCCGGAATGAAACTAAACTGGAAGAACCCGTGCAAACCAAACACCACGAAGATCAAACCCAACAGTACGCGCGCTCCGATTACGGCAAACTTCATGTCTCGCTCCTTGTTCAAGGTCCTCAGACCTGCCCGATCGATAAAGCTTCGTCCCGCAACGTTACCCCCTGGGCCCCAGGCGCCCCAATTTCACGCCCAAATCCCCTTGACCGAGGCTGAATGGCTGCGCAGGCTCCGCCGTTCATGGGAGCGTCCGAGGTCCTGATCGAACGGCTCAACCGCGGCGTTCGAAAGCGTAACGCGCGGTGGACCTTCGTGCGCGATCATGCGTTCGGCGATGCGCTCACGCTTCGACGGTTCCGGCTGGGCAACGGCCTGACGGTGTTGACCCTCGTCGACCGTTCCGCGCCGACCGTCAGCTATCACACTTGGTTCCGCGTCGGCTCGCGGCACGAGCGCCCCGGCAAGACAGGGCTCGCCCATCTCTTCGAGCATCTGATGTTCAGCGAAACGCGAAACCACCCGCATGGTGACTTCGATCGCTTGATGGAGCGTGCGGGCGCGGAGGCCAACGCCGCAACCTGGACCGACTGGACCTGCTACTACGAGAACGCTCCACGGGACGCGTTGCCGCTCCTCATCGAGCTCGAATCTGATCGGATGTCGAATCTCGTCCTGCGCACGCCGCAAGTCACCTCTGAAAAGGAGGTGGTTGCCAATGAGCGTAAGCTTCGTGTCGACGATGACGTCGAGGGCAAGGCACTCGAGCTGCTCTACGACAACGCGTTTCGACGCCACCCCTATCGCTGGCCGACCATCGGTTGGATGCAGGACATCCGTGGCTTCTCCGTGCGGGATTGCCAGCAGTTCTACCGAACGCACTATGCGCCGAGCAACGCCACCGTCGTGATCGCCGGTGACTTCAACGAACACAAGGCCCTCTCGCACGTGCAAAAGCACTACGGCGGCCTGTCCGCTTCACGCGCGGCCGCCCCGCCCACCCCGGCGACAGAGCCTTTGCAACGCGCCGAGCGGGTTCATCAGCTCACCGCGCCAACCCCGACCGAAAAGATCCTCCTCGGATACCACGCACCCTCGTTTTCCGATCCCGATACTCCGGCTCTCGTCATTGCGAACGAAGTGTTGTTCGGCGGCACCAGCTCGCGCCTCCATCGGCTGTTCTGTCTCGATGAGGAGGTCGCGTTGTCGGTCCGCGGTTCGATTTCTCCTTTCATCGATCCCGGCCTTTTCGAGATGTGGATCTTTCTCCATGAGGGAAAGAGGAAAGAGAGCGCACTTGCGCTACTCGACCGAGAGATCACCCGTCTCGGGGCCGATGGCCCCAGCCCTCTCGAGCTCGAGAAGGCGATCAACCAACTCGAGCTTTCGTTCTTGCACAGCATGGAGACCGCAGGCGGCAAAGCCGAACAGATCGGGTTCTACGAGACCGTCACCAATGACGGCGCCGCTGTGTTCGACCGCCTCGCTGCCTATCGGAACGTCACCGCGGACGACGTGAAGCGCACGGTCCGTAGATACCTTCGTCCCTCTCGCCGCACGCGAGTCGAGATCTTGCGAAAAGGCGCATGAGCATTTTCGTAGAACCCAGCGACGTGCTGCCGCTCGTGGATTTGGAGATCGCACTTCCCGTGGGCAGCCTTCAAGATCCGGCGGGGCAGGAGGGCCTAGCCCAGCTCACTGGGCATCTGATGCGCCGCGGGCCCCGCGGACTGTCCCAGGACCGATTCGAGGACCGCCTGGCAAGTCTTGGGGCTCGCATGTCCGTCGAGGTGTCGATGCGCTCGACCCGTGTTCGCGCCACGGTGCTTCGCCGCAACTTGGAGCCGCTACTTGCGCTCTTGGCAGGCGTGGTCTGGCAGCCCGCGCTTCGCGGAAGCGATTTTGCAAAGCTCAAGAGGCGAGCCGTAGCGGCACTCACCTCACGCCTCGATGACGATCAGGCACTGGGCGCGGTGTGTTTCCGCGAGGCGCTTTTTGGTGAGCACCCGTACGGCCGCGCGCTGAGCGGAGACACCGACAGCATCTCGCGCATCGGGCTCCAACAGGTCAAAGACTTCTACGCTCGAAACATTGCCAAGGGTGCGTTTCTCGTCGGGGTTGCAGGCGATGTGACCGAAGCCGACGTCCGCTCGCTCATCGCATCGCATTTTCCGAGGTCGAGAACTGCGAAAAAGAAGGGCGCGGACGTGCCTGCGACACGTGGACGCCGTGGTCGCCACGTGGTCATCGTGGACAAGCCTGAGCGCACACAGACGCAGCTCTTCATCGGCACTCTTGGTGCTCGCACCCGCGACCGAAACCTGTTCCCACTTCTCGTCTCGAACACCGCGTTCGGCGGCACGTTCAGTGGACCCCTCATGCAACAAGTCCGGGGGGTTCGTGGGTGGAGCTATGGTGCTTACAGTCGATTGCTTCACTCGACGCAACGGGACGCGTGGTACATGTCGACCGCGCCGGCTGCCGAGTACTCCGCCGACTGTGCTGCCCTGCAACTCGACCTGCTCGAGCGCTGGGTCGGGGGCGGAACGAAGAACACCGACCTCCGCTTCGCGCAGCGCTACTTGATCAATAGCCACTGCTTCGATCGAGACACGGCATCCAAGCGCCTGGAGGCCCGGCTTGATGTCGAGCTCTTGGACATCCCGCGGAGCTACGTCGAGAAGTACGATCAGCTCGTTGCTCGGGTCACCACGCAACAGGCGAACGACGCGACGCGAGCGCGTATTTCGGACAAGGATCTGATCATCGTCGTGGTCGCCACCGCGAGCGAGGTCGCAAGCTCCTTCGAGCGGCTCCCCGACGTGCGTTCCCTCGAAATCGTCCCCTTTGATCGCCTCTAGTGTGCAAGCGAAAAGACCCGCACACTAATTGCTGAGGGCGCGCCGTAGCTCCGAGCGGCTCCAGATGCGTGGCACCCTGACCTGCCCGAGCTTTGCGAGGCGTTGGGCCTGCTCGCACAGCGAGCCGTTGGGCTCCGGCAGGATGATCGTCCGGAGATTCTCGGACTTCGTGAAAAACTCGACCACTTCCATCGACCGCGCGTCGTGGGTCACCGAGTGGATGATCAATCCTGCGTACTGGGTGTCTTCGTTCTCGAGCTCGCGAACCGCGTCGGCAAGCGAATCGACGCCCGACACGGGAAGACCAAAGCTTCGGATTTCGGATTCGATCTCTTCGCGCACCCGGCGCCGCGGCTCGAACACCAGGAACGGAAGATGTGAAGTGTCCGCATCGCGTCGCAACAGCGCGCGCAACACCGCATTGTGAATCGCATCTTCTTGATCGGCCGACAACACTGGGAACGCGATGGCGAGACCCACGCCGTTGGTCTTGTCGCGGACGCGGCGTACCGAGCCGGTTAGACTCATCGCGTCCTCGCCCGTCTCGAGATCGATCAACAGGTGCACGAGATGACCCGGACGCAGGTCGCGTTCACCGGAGACCATTGCGCCACCAGCGGAGATGTTCTCGAGCGTGTACTGCCCAACGTGGTTCCCGCGCTGAAAGAGAACCGCGCGGCCGTCGAGGTCCACCCTGTGGTTCGAGCGTCGGTCTCGTTCTGCCCGGGCATGCACCATCGCGCTTTCAGAGTGCCGAGGCGTGTGGCGAAAAGCTAGTCCACAGGGGGTGATAACCCGATCGGCTGTATGTGATTTTACACTTCGCTTTCGGGGCTTCTCAAAAGTCCGAATGATTGTATAATCACCGACGGACACTGGCCTGCCTATGATGAACACACGAATACGCGACATTCTCCGCAGAAAGGGCGAGGAGGTGTATTCGGTTGGCCCGCTTGCAACGGTGATCGATGCCGTCAACGCGATGAATGATCATCACGTCGGCTCGGTTTTGGTATGTGAAGGTGGCTATCCCGTCGGCGTCTTTTCGGAACGCGACGTCTTGGTGCGCGTCGTTGCTGCACAACGCGATCCTCGCCAAACACTCGTGCGCGACGTGATGACAACGCGCCTCCACACCGCATCACCAGACGACACCTTGCTCGACGTGATGAGCTTGATGACCGACCGCCGCTGCCGTCACGTACCCGTCATGGAAGGTGAGATTCTCATTGGCCTCGTGTCGATCGGCGATCTCACCAAGGCCACCCAATACAATCTGCGCCAAGAGGTCCGAGAGCTTTCGAGCTACATCGGGGGCCCCTACCTGAGTTAACACGCGTTGCACTTCCCCCAACGCGTGGCCAAAAGGCCGCCTGAACCCCCCAAACAGGCGGCCTTTTACTAAGCGCAGCCGTCCCCACTTCTGATACAGTGCGCCTCCTATGCCGAGCCTCAAATGGATGGTGCCTGAAGGCCGGCCCCGCTTTTTTGGCATCTACAAGCGCGTGACGTCGATTGGGCAGGCGGGGGCCAACGACGTGTCGATCGATTCGAGCTCTCTCGGGGCTCATCACGCTCAGATCGTGTTCGATGGTCGGGACTTTGCGGTGGCTGCGGTCGATCCGGGCGCGGCTCTTCTCGTGAATGGGAAGAAGAAGAAGAAGTCGAAGATCTTCCACAACGACAAGTTGACGCTCGGCGACGTCGACTTGGTCTTTTCCCTCTACGACGAGAGCAGCAGCTCCCGCGACGCCGATGCCGAGGGCAGCCCTTCGCAGACCTCGGAGATCGAGGGCATGATGAAGCTGAGCGACTTCAGTCGCCGGCTATTAGAGATCCGGGCGATCCCCGAACAGATCGAGACGCTGCTCGATGCGGTGATCGACGTCGTGCATGCGAACAAGGGATTCGTGATCTTGCTCCGCGATGGCGATCCAGAAATTGCCGCTGCGCGCAACGTCGATCGAGAAACGATTCCGGACGCGGTGACGCAGCTGTCGGACAGCATCCTCCGACGGTGCATTGACACCCGGCAGCCGCTCATCGTCAGCGATGCCGTCAACGACACGATGTTCAACTCGAGCGAGAGCGTGCTCGATTTGCAGCTCAGCTCGGTCATGGTCGCGCCGCTGATCGCGCAGGGGCAGCTCCTCGGATTGATCTACGTCGGCAACGACAATGTGGTGAACCTCTTCGAGCAGCCGAGCCTCGAAGTCCTGACCGTATTCGCGGGGCAGGCTTCGCTCATTTTACAGAACGCGATCTTGCTCAATCAGCTGACGACCGATCGCGACCGCATTGCCGAGGAGCTCGAGGCCCAGCGGTTCGGCGATATCATCGGGAGCTGTCCCGAGCTTGCAGGAGGTCTTTCGGCGCGTGGAGAAGGTAGCTCCGGCTGACATCAACGTGCTGATCACCGGTGAAACAGGCACCGGCAAGGAGTTGTTTGCGCGGGAGCTCCATCGCCGCTCCAATCGAGCGGAGGGGCCGTTCGTTGTCGTCAACTGCGGCGCGATCCCTGAGAACCTGATGGAGTCGGAGCTCTTCGGTCACGTACGGGGCGCCTTCACGGGCGCGGTGTCCACGAGGCAGGGCAGCTTCCAGGCCGCCGACGGGGGCACACTCTTCCTGGACGAGATTGGCGAGATGCCACCCACGCTCCAAGTGAAGCTCTTGCGGGCGCTTCAGGAGCGCGTGGTCGTGAAAGTCGGCGACACAAAGCCACAGTCGGTCGACATCCGCGTGCTCGCTGCGACGAACCGTGATCTCGAAGCTTCGATCAAGGAAGCGACGTTTCGCGAGGACCTCTACTATCGCTTGAACGTCGTGAACCTTCACCTGCCGCCGCTTCGTGAGCGTGGTGACGACATCGTGGTCCTCGCGAAGTTTCTTTGCTCAACAAGTACGCAACTGAGTTCGGCGCGACCGTCAAAGGCTTCACACCCAAGGCGCTCGATGCGATGCAGAGCTACGACTGGCCTGGGCAACGTCCGTCAGTTGGAGAACCGCATCAAGAAGGCGATCGTGCTTGCGGACAAGACCTTGATCGGCCCGGAGGACCTCGACCTCGGCGGCGACAGCCGGCGCGCGGTCGTCCCGCTCACGCAGGCGCGGGAGGACTTCACGCGGCAATACATCCTCGAAGTCCTCGAGCGAAACGGCGGCAACCGAACGCGGACGGCCCGCGATTTAGGGGTCGATCCACGTACCGTGTTCCGATACCTGGAACGCGACCCGGACGCCCCCGAGCCTGGTGGTCCTACCCGAGGCTGACATTAATGTCATAGGTAACCCCCGGATTTCGTGGGATAATGTTGAAAACCCCAGGGTTTTGGTCTTGGGAACCGCGGCATGGCCTTTGCTTCTAAATTATCCCGCATGCATTTCTTCGCTTCATGTGTGGCGTTGGGCGCCGCCGCCTCGAGTAGCGGGTGCATCGCGACCAACACGATCGAATTCGAACCGGTAGAGAATTTTCCGCCTTCGATCATCAGCCAACTGCTTGCAGAGTTTCCGCTCAACGAGATCGGGCAGATCAATCTCGACGATGAGCTTCCTCCCGGCGAGCCCGCCGAGATGCCCCTCGAGGTGATCATCCGCGACCCGAACTTCGACCAGACGCTCGAGTACCGACTCTTTCTCGACGCCCCGCCCCCGCCTGCGGCCGAGCTTCAAATCCAGGAGGGAGAGATCGAGCCGACAGGGTTCCTCGAACGTCCGCGGACTTTTGCGATTTCCTATGACGAGTTGGCGCCCGGCGAATGTCACAAAATCGAGCTCGTCGTGGTGGGCAGGTTCGTCAGCAACGTCGAGAGGCGCCGCCCGGAGGAGGAAGGCGACATCGACGAAGCGACCTGGTGGGTCGAAGTGACCGACGCCGACAACCCTGTCATCGAAGTGGTGTGCCGATGAGGAGGTGGCTCGCGGTGGCGCTCGTCGCGCTCGTCGGATGTAGCTTCGCCTCGCCCGAAGTCCAGACGATCGAGAATTTCTGCGCGGGCGACGCGGATTGTGTTGCGGGTGTGTGCGATGACAACATCTGCATCGATGATACCGGCGCTTCGGTGGACATTGCGATCGAGGTGTTGCGCGATCCGTCCGACGTGGAGCTCGCGACGCCCGCAAGCTGGGCGATTGGTCCAGAGTCGTTCTCGGGCTCGGCTACCCGCGAAGTCTTCCTTCCCCAGACCCGTGAAGTCCGTGGCGTGGTCCGCTGGGGTAGCGTCCGCGTTCCGGCAACGCTTCGTTTCGTCCGGCGGATGGATGAGGGCGTCGCGCCGCTGCTGCCGGTTCCGGTTGAAGTGGACACCTTGCGTGAGGCGTCGGGGGGGGATGGGCCCGAAGGCTACGACTTCAGCACCGCGGTGGTCGCCCGTGAGACCTACGATGTGGTCGTTCTGCCGAGCAGCGACATGGTGATGACACCCACGCAGGCCGCCGCGCCAGCGCTTCGTAGTCTTCCTCCGCTTTACCTAGAGGTTCGGGTCGACGGCGGCGATTCCGAAGAGCCGTTCCGTTTCGACATCTCGTTTCCCGCAGAGCTCGCCGAGAGTTGCACCGAGAACGTCGTTACGGGATGCACGTTGAATGCGGAGGTTGTCAGCGTGGCCGATGCGGAGGAGCTGCCTGAGGCGGGGTTGCAGGTTCGTGCCATCGACAAGAAGACCGCGCGCGTCGTTTCTTCGATTGGCGAAACGGACGAAGCCGGCCGGGTTGCGATTCGCATCAGCGCGACAGCATCCGACTACTTCATTCGCGTGACGTCCAGCGCCGGGGGCGACCCGTTTGCTTCGGTGTCCATCGATCCGGACGTGGCGTTTGCCAATGATCCGATCAAGAGGCGCATTCGCATTCCTCGTCTCAGTTCCGCTCACTTTACGGGCCGAGTTCGAGACGTGGATGGCAGTCCCGTGCCGGGCGCGGCGGTGAGGTTCCTGTCGATCGACATCTTCGATGGGAGCCAGTTGGGGCTCGAGGGTTCGTTCAGTGCGTCCGTGACGACCGACGAGGCCGGCGTCTTCGGTGCGGAGCTCTTGCCCGGCGCCTACTCGATCTCGGTCACGCCGCCGGAAGATGTCGAGAACACCTGGGGCGTCCTTACTCTCGGGGCGCTGGTTGCGGAGGGGCTGACGAAGGCCGACGACTGGATCGTCCCCTCTCAAGCAAGTCTTCGGGGACGGGTAGAGACCTTTCAGGACGAGTCTGCGTCCGGTGTTACGATCCTTGCACGCGCCCGTCTGAGCGAGGACGTGGGGATCGTGCATCGGTCGCAAGAGGCGGTGTCCAACGACTTAGGCGCTTACGAGATGAGCGTGGATACGGGGCTCTACGACATGCATGTGAAGATGTCGTCAGAAACCGGATTTGCCTGGCTGGTCGAACCGGAGCTCGTGATGAGCACGACGCTTGGCGACGTGGAGCGAGACTATCGGCTGGCCCCTCCCATTCCGGTGCACGGCGTGATTCGCGCCGGCGATGGGGAGCTCGTGCCGAACGCCCTGATCCGCGCTTATGTACTGACGAGTAGCGACGGCGCCGCGAGCCGTCCCATCCAGGTTGCCGAAACCGTATCTGCCGAAGATGGCAGCTTCCGGTTGCTCATTGCACCGCATCTCGGCGACGAATGAGCATCCAAGCAATCGCAGCGAGGCCGAGCCAGCCGGGCCAGTCGCCGAAGTGCGTGTAGAGCGTATCGCCTTCGAGCATGTGTACGTCGTAGCGAAGGTTCTCGCGGGTGAGCACTCCGGTCTTGGCGACCACGCGCCCTAGCGGGTCCACCACGGCGCTGATGCCGCTGTTGGTCGCGCGTACCATGTACCTTCGATGCTCGATCGCGCGATACTGTGACAACACGAGGTGAATCCAAGGCTCCTGGGTGTCACCAAACCAGGAGTCGTTCGTGAGGTTGATCAGAATATGCGGTTTCGCTTCACGCACCATCTTTCGTGTGAAACGTGCCAGCACGTCTTCGTAGCAAACAGGCGTGGAAATGCGCCAGTCCCCCAAAGTCACCGGGCGAACATGAGTTCCCGAGGTGAAGCGGCCGCTGTTTGGGGAGAGTTCATAGAGGATCGGAAACGCATCGCCGAACGGGAGGTACTCCCCGAACATCAGCAGATAGGTCTTGTCGTAGGTCGAGTGCACCATGCCGTGCTCATCGGCCAGAAAGACGGTGTTGTAGATGTTGCGCTTGCCGTCGACGAGCTCGGTCGATACGCCGCCGAAGAGGATCGGTGTCTTTAGGTCACCGCGCACGTGGCTGACGTCCGTGGGCAACCGGCGGGGCAGGCCGCCGATCAAGGCGGACTCGGGCCATACAATGAGGTCGAGCCCGCCGGCCTCCTCCAATTGGCGGCTTTGCTCGAGGTGGCGCCGGTGGCCCTCGATCGCCTCGGTGCGCTTCTCGAATATGCCCATGTTCACCTGCACGATCCCGAGACGCAGGACCGGAGCCGCTTCCATTTGCGCTTCGACCTGAGCGATCCGAACGGTGCCGTAGATGACCGTGAAGGCCACTGCCGCGACCGTGAGCCCCCAGACGAGCTTCGGCGCGCTCCCCCGCCGCGGCCGCCAAAGCGACGCCTCGTAGATCGAGAGGTTGACCAATGCCACCACGACCGTGACGAGCATGGGGCCGCCGAGATCGGCGATCTGAACCATCGTCGTTTGATGCTGAAGACTGTTGGCAAGATAGGTCGGGAAGAGCGAGGGATACAGCCACTCGATCAAGAGCAGGACCGGGATGGCGACGATGCTCGTCTTCCAGCCGCGAAGTCGGAGGGCGCGGAAGATCAGACCGTAGACCGCGAAGTTGAATCCGAGGTAAGCGGAGAACACGAGCCAGAACAGGGTGCTCGCGGCAAGCCCGTATCCCGAGAACACGTCGAGGAACTCGACGAGCCAGTGGTAGCCGCCAGCGCAGGTGACGGTTCCATATAACCAAGCGACCGCGAGCGTGTGACGCCAGGTGCGCCCCAAGCCGAGCTCCAGCGCGCCCCAAAGCGGAACAAGACACAGCAGCGAGAGCGGCCAAAAACCAAACCCGGCCCACCCGAGGAAGTAGAGCACGCCGCCGAGGGCTGCGAGGCCGTACGCCTGATAGCGACGCGGCAGGCTCGCGTCTGTGGAACTGCTCGGTGTCACTGGGCGCTTACTAGCACGCGTTCGGTCGATTCGCGCACGATGTCGAGCAAGCGTTCGAGGTCCGCGTCCTCGATGTTGAGAGGTGGAACCACGTAGACGGTGTTGCCGAGCGGCCGAAGGTGGGCCCCGAGCTCGAGCGCTGCATCGGAGATTCGCCAGCCGACTGTGCCCATGTAGCCGGGGGCTCCGACATCGAAGGCAGCACACATGCCGAGTGAGCGTGGGAGGGTCACGCCCGGGACCTCCGTCATGCCTTGAATCCGCGCCGCCAGCCTGGCGGCGTTGGGCTTGGCGGCTTCGAGCACGTCGTCGTCACGGTAAATCGAAAGGACTTCGCGGGCGATCGCTGCCCCGAGCGGATTGCCGCAGAACGTGTGCCCGTGCATCAGCGCGCGGCTCTTGTCGCCACGAAAGCCGTCGTAGATGCGCTTGGTGGCCAGCGTGGCGGCGAAGGGGAGCGCCCCTCCCGAGAGTCCCTTGGCTGTGCAAAGAAGATCTGGCGCGATGCCCGCATGATCGCACGCCCACATCGGGCCCGTTCGGCCGAGGCCGGTGAACACCTCGTCGGCGATCAAGAAAGTGTCGGCGCGCGCGGTTTCCTGCCGAAGTGCGGCGAGGAGGTCGGCGGGATACATTCGCATGCCCGCGGCTCCCTGCACCATCGGCTCGACGATCACGCCGGCGATCTGGTCGGCGTCTTCGCGAAGGAGCGCAAACAGCCGTTCGAAGACCGGTGCCCACTCGTGGTCGATCGCATCGGGTGGCCTTTGCACGTCGAAGAGGAGCGGCCGAAAGACGCTGGTGAACTCGTCGACGTCGCCTGCGCTCATCGCGCCCAGTGTGTCGCCGTGATAGGCGCCGGGCAGGGCGAGAAAGCGATTGCGCTCGGGCCGGCCGTTCTGCTGCCAGTATTGAAACGCCATCTTCAGCGCGATCTCGACCGCGGTCGAGCCGTTGTCACTGTAGAAGACCCGGTCGAGACCCCCCGGCGCGATCTCGACGATCTCAGCCGCAAGCCGCGAAGCCGGTTCATGCGTTGCCGCGGCCAGCGTGCAGTGCATCATCCGCTCCGACTGCCGCGCGAGTGCCGCGCGAAGACGGGGATGCCCGTGTCCAAGGTTGTTACACCACCACGATCCGCTCGCATCGAGCACCCGCCGCCCATCCGCCGCGATCAGCCAGGGCCCTTCGGCCCGGTCGACGACCCATAGAGGACGCGTCTCGTGATCCTCACTCGACGTGTAAGGCCGCCACAGGTGCGCCCGGTCGAGGGCGATCAACTCGTCATCGGAGAGCATTGAGCGAACCTTGCGCCAGCGCCAGCGCCAGTGCCAGCGCTGGCGTCGGGCATCGGCGGATTCCTACTCTGTCGCCCGCCTTCGCCAGACTACGAGCATCGTCATGCTCAGCATGAAGCCAAACGCGATCAGCGTTCCCCATGCCGCGCCGACCTCGCCCATGTGCGGGATCAAGACCGCGTCGGCACCGAGGTTGACGAGAGCCGATGTGACGGCAATGACCGAGACGGTCTTTGTCTTTCCCCGAGCGAGGAGGGGGGCCTGCCAGAGAAACGAGATTCCGAGACATCCCAATCCGGCCGCGAGGATGGGAATCGAGAGGATGACTTCGCGCGAGGTACGATATGACTCCGCTAGGATCGGGGTGTACATCGCGACCAAGGGCAGCAGCACGATCAGGAGTGCGACCCATGCTCCGGCCTGAAGGCTCGTCTTCCGGAGCAGCGTCTCGGCCCCGGCGCGATCGCCGCGCCCGTAGGCTGAGTAGAAGAGCGGATTGAACGACTTGAGTGCCACCAGGTTCACCGTGTTGACGAGCAACGCGAGGCGATACGAGGCCTCGTAACGACCCGCTGCGGCGACGCCGCCCCAGAGCGCGACGTATAGACGATCGGCGCTTTGGTACCCCACGTAGGCGAGCGCTGCGAGGATCATGGGGAGGGAGAACCGAAGCGGCTCGCGCAGGGAGGCGAGCGAAGGCGCCCGCGCCAGCCAACCTCGCCGGGACAAGACCCAGATTGCGGCGAGCCCCGCCGCCACTTGAGCCAACACGAGCCCGCCCCAGCGCGCTTCCCACGTCCATCCGAGCAAGAAGAATAGCGCGACCGCGATGAAGGGCCGGGTACCGTCGACGAAGTCCGACCACAGAGCGGCGCGCGTCGGCTGACTCTGTGTCTCGTTGATCGATTGGGCCATCATGCGGCTGGTGGAGAACGTCGCCGCGACGATCACGCCGGCGATGGCCCAGCGGGGGATCGCTTCGACCCCGAGCACGAAGAACGAATCGGGCAGGACGAGGATCGCAAGTGTGGCCAACCCTCCGGCGACGAACGCGAGGCCGAGCAGGCCACCGAGATTACCGGCTAGCTCCGGGCGTTGCTTCTTGTGGAGGTACACCAGCACGTACTGTTGCGGCGCCAGGGTTACCGTCGCGGTCGCGAAACCGAAGACCACGCCTTCGAGAATCGCGAAGCGGCCGTAGTCCGCCTGATCGAGCAAATGGGTCCACAGCAGATGCGCTAGATGGACCAGGCCCCCCATGGCGCTGGCCATCGTGTAAATGACGACATTTCGTCGGAAGGTCGTGTTCTTGGCCGTGGCGTCCAAAGACAGTCGGTAGTCCAGCTGCGTCGGCGGCGCTAGCCCGGCGGATCAAGTTGGCCCAACGAGCACCTCCCGGCGTCCCCCGGCCTTCGAGCTGGGAGGGCCAACCACTCCCTCTTGCTCCATGCGCTCCACGAGCTTCGCCGCCTTGTTGTAGCCGACGCTCAACTGACGCTGCACGTGGCTGATCGAGCAGTAGCCGGCATTGGCCACGACCGCGACTGCCTTGTCGTAGAGAGGGTCGTCGCTTTCGCCCTCGAAGAGCTCGTCTTCCCGAGGCTTTAGGATCTCTTCTTGATATTCGGGGTCGCCTTGCTCACGGAGGAAGTCGCACACCTCCTTCACTTCGTCTTCACTGACGTACGCAGCGTGAACGCGCTGAAGGTCGCTCGCGCCCGGCGGGATCATCAGCATGTCGCCCATCCCCAGGAGATGCTCGGCGCCGGAGCGGCCGAGGATGGTCATGGAGTCTTGGCGTTGCGACACCTTGAACGCGATGCGGGCAGGGAAGTTGGCCTTGATCATCCCGGTGATGACGTCGACGCTCGGGCGCTGCGTTGCGAGGATGACGTGGATGCCTGCCGCGCGCGCTTTTTGCGCGAGGCGGGCGATGCAGGCTTCGACGTCCTTGGCCGCGACCATCATCAGGTCGGCGAACTCGTCGACGACGACCACCACGGAGGGCAGCTTCTCCGGTTCGAAGTTCTCGGCATCCGATGCTTCACCATCGGCGGGGTCGAGGAGAATCTCTTGCCCGTTTGCATCCTGAGCGCTGACCTTGCCCTTGCGCTTCGGCATGAATTTCTCGACGGGAAGGTCGCCTCGCAGCACGCGGTCGACGCGGCGGTTGTAGGTATCGATGTTCCGAGCGCCTGCGTCCGCAAACATTTGGTAGCGGCGCTCCATCTCGTCGACCGCCCACCGAAGAGCAAGCGAGGCCTTCTTCATGTCGGTCACGACGGGCAGCAACATGTGAGGAATGCCGTCGAAGACCTGGAGCTCGACGACCTTGGGATCGATCATCAACATCCGGACCTCTTCCGGCGTCTTCTTCGCCAGAATTGATATCAGCATTACGTTGAGCGCGACGCTCTTACCCGACCCGGTTGCGCCGGCGACCAGCAAGTGGGGCATCCGAGCGAGGTCGGCGTAGATGGGTTGCCCCCCGATGTCCTTGCCGAGTGCCATCGGAAGCGCACCGTTGTGCTTTTCCCAGCGGCGATCGTCGAGGATCTCTCGCAGGTGAACCGTTTGTCGCAGGTCGTTCGGCAGTTCGAACCCGACGCGCGCTTTGCCCGCAATCGGGGCGACGATGCGAACCTTTTGGGCCGCCAACGCCATCGCGAGGTCGTCGGCTAGGCCGGCGATCTTGGAGACCTTCGTCCCGCTTTGGGGCTCGAACTCGTACATCGTCACGACGGGCCCCGGATGGATCTCATCCACGCGACCGCGCACGCCATACGCCGCCAGCTTTTCCGTGAGGAGCTCTGCGTTTTCCCGCAGCGCGTCGGCGTCGACGTGGATCACCGAAGCATTCGGCTCATCGAGGAGGCTGTTCGGAGGCAACTGGAAGTCGCGGTGGCTCCGCTTCGGGCGCGTCGAGATCTCCAGCGGCTTCTGCTTGGTTTCCTTGGGCGCCACGATCGTTGGACCCTCCGCTCCAGTGGCTTTGGGCGCGGGTGCCGTAGCGCTATGCGCAGCCACGACGACCGGTGCCGCGGGCTCCTCATCGGGCTGGTCTTCAGCATCGAAGTGTGCGCCCATGATTCGCGGCTGACTCGCTCGGATTTCTTCCTCGTGGAGCTCTCGCGCCTCCGCCCACGCTTCGCGCAGCGCAAGGAACATACTCTGGACCTTCGCCCACGCCGCGTGTCCGACGCGCACGAACGCCTGCGCCGCTTCTTCGAGCGTCCAAGGTGTCCTCAGAATGACGGCCGTCCCAAGGATGGCGAACCCGATGATCACCGTTCCGTAGAACCCGAGCAGCGAGCGAAGGACCTCGCCGAGTAACTCCCCGACCGCTCCCCCGGGAGATGCACCCCATACCGCCTGCGGCTCGATCAGGAGGTGCCCCAGCGCAGCGCCGATCACGACGAGGACGAGCGTCGACCCCATGGTCGCCAAACCGAGCATCGCCGAGCGGCGTCGGAACAAGCGATACGTAAGCAGGCCGCCCTCGAGTGGCAGGAACCAAGCCACCAGCCCGAACGCGAGCATCACGGCTCTGGCGAACCTGTGACCAACCGGCCCGACCAGGTTCGCGTTGCCGTTTCGCGCGTCGTATGAGATTAGCGCGAGGGTCAGCAGAACGGTTGCGGTCAAGGTCAGGATCGCAAGGACGTCCTGCCGCCTTCCCTCCGGCGCCACCAGGTCGCCCGAAGAGGTGGTTTCATGTGCGCTCAAGTAAGCGGCCTCCTACACGTAGAGGCTATGCGCCAGGCACTGGCTTGGTCAAGAAATCACGGTTCGTTGACGTTCTTGATCGCCTGGCGGAATCCTCTATTATCTTGCCGGGTTGCATCCCAAGGGGGATGGTTTCGCAAGTCGGATGGGTTGGACGACAAAGATCATCGTTCTTTGCTCGGCTGTTGGCGTCTTGCTCGCAGGATGTAAGGTCAACAGCGACGACGTCCAGCAATGGAAGGGGACCGTCAAAGGGCCGACTCGGCTCGTCGCCGTGATCAGCAGCGACCGGTACGCGCAAGACCTGCGGACCGAAGCCGCGCTTGCGATCGTCGAGATGGATCGCAGTGACGTCGACGCGCTCGCTCTTCTCAAGGAAGCGCTCGATGACCTTCGCAGTGACGACGCCGCCGCCAGTGAGGCGATCGTCGGGGGCATGATTCCTCGCTTGGAAGCGCTCTTGTCCGGGGAGCCAGAGGAGGCTGCCAACGGCCCCGACCCCACGCAAGTTCGCGCGAAGGATGCGGCGTACATGGTGATTCCGTACGCCCCCGAGGAGACTCGGAACGCTCTCGTTCGTTCCGTCGTGGGTTGGTATTCAGCCGATTTCGAAGGCCGCAGTCTTGCCGGAGACTATAGCGCCGAGCAGGTGACGCGAGCGCTTGGCGCAGAGGCGGCGGGCATGCTCGTCGACGCGCTTCACGAGCAGATGCCTCCGCAGGCGATGATCAAAATCGCCGAAATTATAGGGGAAGACGGCGACGACGAGACCAAGAAGCTTGCGGGTAAGCGGCTCGTGGCCATCGAGAAAGAGATGGAGAAGGGGGCTTTCGTGAAGTGGCTTGCGGCCCAGATTCGCGAGTCGATCGAAGCGTCGGGCGAGAACGCGGACGACAAGCGCGTCAACTCGCTGGCGCTGTACAATCGCGAGAAGTACATCAACCAGGGTGCGCTTCTGGCCATGCGTCACCTTGGCGATCAGAAAGCGGTCGCGACGCGGCTGATGGCCATTGCGGACACCAAGCCCGGGGCCGGCGATGCCAAAGCATGGGTCGAGCGCCTCAACGCGCGCCGGGCTACCGCACTCAAAGCACTCGAGGGGCACGTGGCCCGTGCGCAACTCAACCGGCTCCTTTCGATCGCGCTCGATGCGAGCAACTCGATCGAGGTGCGCGACTACGCGTTTGATCGCGTCGGAGACACCCGAAGTCGTGCCGCAATCCCCCGGCTTTGGCCGCTGGTGGAGCGCCCAGGGTGCACCGCGGCCTCTTGCTCCGCCAACGACAAGCTCTCGAAGCGTCTTCGTTGGAGAGCAGGCGAGCTCGTCGTATCCTTGGGGGGGGGCCTCGACGATCGAGCTATTTTCGCAACGATTACCAGCTGCTGCGGGGATCCAGTATGAGCCCGAGGAGCTAGAGGGCTACGCCACCAGGATGAGCCAAATGACACCTCCGCCTACATCCACCGTCATGACGTTGCTCGATTCGCAACAGTGGTGGAATCGTGTGGTCGCATTGCGCTATCTTGAACGTAGAGGCGGGGAGGCAGATGTCCCTGCCATGAATCGACTGAGGTCGGATGAGGGCGAAGTTGCAGGAGAAGGTTGGTCGGAGCTGAATCCGCCTGTGAAAACGGTGGGCCAAGTTGCGGACGCGGCGATCAAAGCGCTTCGGACGCGCGAGCAGGGTGACAAAAAGTGAGTGATCAAGGCGACAGAAAAACAGTGCGTGCCTTTCAGTGCCGCGACTATCTTTTCGAGATCTTCGATCGCATGAGCTCCGAGCTCCAGTGCTCCGTCGATTATCTCATCAATGAGTCCATGCGAGAGTACGCGCGCTCTCGTGAGCAGACCGTTGCAGCCATCGATGCCCAGGAGCTCGTCGGCTCAGCCGTGGCCGGCGCCGCGCCAATGACCGCGCCGCCCATCGATGCGCGGCCGGCTCCCATGCTCACTCCGGTGCCCTCAGTCCGCCCAACGGCGCAACCGCGCGTGACCGCGCCACCGCCACTTCCCGGTCGCCGCCCTTCCGATGCGGTAGGGCGCAGGGTCTTGGTGCTCCAGTTCAACGACCAAACCTTCCCCGTCGAAAAAGACGAATTTATCATCGGCCGAGGCGCGCGAAGCGCGGACCTCGCGATTCGCGATGGCAACATTTCGCGAAGGCATGCGGCGGTCGTGTTTCACGATGGCGTGTACTTCATGAAAGACTTGGGCAGCACGAATGGAATCGAGTTCGCGGGTCAACGTGTCGAATCCAAGCGCATCGAAGAGGGCGACGTGTATCGCATCTGCGATTACGAGATTCGTTTCACGTATCAATGAGCATGGTTGGGCGCGCGCGGCCTGCGCCTGCCTCCCACTGATTGGGCTCGTCTGCCTCTTTTCCCTCTGTTCTCTCTGGCCTGGGGCCTCTCATGCTTCTGGGGTCGCCGACGACGTCACTTCGCGAGCGCAGACCGCGCGGCTTCAACACAGACTGAGCCAGCTCGAGGCGCGTGAGGACGCGAAGTACGCCAAGGGCGCGATCGAACAAGCGCGCCGCGCGCTGCAAAAGGCAACGCACCCTGTCGAAGACGTCAACGCGGTGTCGCGCGCGCAGCGAATCGCCCGCGCCGCCATGGTGTTGGCCGAGCGGCAGCTCGATCGGCGCCACGTACAGAGCGAGTTGTTCGCGACGCAGCGGCGTCTCACCGCCATGCGCGAGCGCGCCCATGCGCAGCGCCGCGCCCTCGAAGCGCTAATGAGGGACCGGGCTTCGCTTGCGCGCGGTGGGGAGACGCAGTGATGCTTCGGGCAGTCTTGATAGGTTTGTGTGTCTCTGGTCTTGGATGCGCTGCCCAACACACGGCTCGGACTTCGGATTCGATCTTTGACTCTCCCGCTGCCGAGCTCGGTCGCGAGCATGCTCCTGACCTCTACGACCAAGCGCAGACCGCGTGGGCTGGAGCAGAGGAAGCGAAGCGCCGCAGGGATGAGCAAGCAGCCGAAGACCGTCGTACCGAGGCTCAGCTTTGGTTGGCTGCTGCCGTCGCCGAGGCCGAGCGCGTGCGGTTGGATCTGCGGCGCGCCGAGCTTCAACGCGAGGAAGAGCGCTGGGCCAAGCAACTGGCCCGCGACCAGGAAGCCTCCGTGGTCGTGGCGCGCGACATCTCCCGCTACGCGGCCAGGGCCGTGGCGCTCGAGGAGGCGGAGCGACTCACTACGCTCAGCGAAGCGCCCACCGTGAGCGACGCCGTCCTCGACGCGATCTTGACGCGCGTGCGGCTCAACCTGGCCCTTGCGGAGGCCCTCGGCGCAACCGGCGTACAGCTCTCGCCCCTACGCACGCGCGCCGAGGGGATCGCGCGTAAACGCCCGCAGTTCGCCAGGGCTGCCGAAGCGCTTCTGTTGGACACCGAGGGGCTGATCGGACGAATGCGCGCGGAGTGGTCGGAGCCTCGTCCCGGGGCCTCGACGGAGCTCGTCGAGACCGCGTGGGTGATCGGGTTTGCGGCCGATCGCGTGGGCGACGGCGTCTTGATCCGCTCCGAGCGCTTCTTCACCTCGAACGGAAACGTATCGAGCGCCACGGTCAAACGATTTCACGGTCTTCTTGCCGCGTTTCCCCACGGTCCGGTCGCCTGCCAGGTCGCGGTCCCCGAGCTTCGGAGCCGCGTGTGGGCACGCCGGGTGGCCGTGTTGGTCGAGCGGCTGCGGCGAATGGACGACCCGGGGCGGGTGTCCACTGGAATGGTCGTCACGAAGTCGCTCAGTGCGGGCGCGGTGCAGTGCACGTTCGCCGCCTATCGTGGGATGTGACGGCGTCTGCCCGGGGTCAGTCGAGATTGCGGAACGCCGCTTTGGCCGCGGCCTTGGTTTGGTCGGAGCTCGGCACGTGCCTAGGCGGGGGCGGGAGCTCGGTCACCGAGACCCGCGTCAGCCGACTCCCCACCTCGAGGATTGATACGTCGACCTTCGTGGGATTGACTTCCGCGCCGCGGACGCTGGCACGCCTGTAGACCGCACCTTTGCCGCGCCGCTCTACGTTGCCCGTGATCATCATGGGTCCGAAGTAAGCGAGTACCTTGCTGATGGGCGCCCGGATTCGATACACGTGTTCGAGCTCGGTTTCGCGGAAGAGCTCGGCGCCGCGTGGAAGTGGGATCCCCGCGACGTAGTGGTCAGAGGGCAAGAGGTCCCCCTGTGCATCGAAGTTGCGCTTGACGGGCGCGCTCGTTGCCGGCTCTTGCGTGGCTGTTGGGGAGGGCGAATCCCTATTCACACGCTCGTTGCCGTGCTCCGCTTCTGATGTGCAACCGGCGAGCACCACCGCCAGAGCCAGGGCGAAACGCTGTGATCCACGCATTGGGCTATGAAATATCACCGGCATGCCGATCATTCCAACGTGTCAGCCATGCCGGAGATGACCGTGAAGCCTTCGGGCGCAGTGATCCCTTCGTCGAGAACGTTGATCGACAGTCCGTCCACGCTCCCGGCCGACCCACTGAGGTGGCCCATCAGCCTGAACTCACGTCCGCTCGATGCGGACGGCATCGCTAGGGTCGCGGTCGTGCCATCGAATGGATCGGTGATGGTGACATCCTGGGTCGTCGTGCAGACTTGCCGCTGCGTGACCTGCAGACCGACGAGCAGGCTGTTCCCCAGATCCGGGATGGTGCTCGAGTCGATCACGTGCGTGGCTGTGCCGTTGAAATCTTCGAGCAACGGAACCTTGGCTCCCGGATTGAAGGGATCATCCAGAAAGCTGAGACCGAAGATTCGGCTGCCGCCAAACGGACACGCATCGGTCGCCGTCCCGCCGCCGGCCTTGAACGAGCCGAAGAAGACCTGACCGCCGAAGAGCTCGATCGGGCCGGTCATCTGCTCGCCGGCCAGGAGCTCCACCTCCCAGTTGAGCCGTCCTTCGAGGGTGTCCACGAACCCGTCGGCGTCGAACGTCAGCTTCTCGGTGATCGACACGACGCGGTTGATCGCCGTCGCATCGTCGAGCACGTCGATGTTGCCGGTCCCCACCAGAATCACGACTTCCCCGGCGTCGTTGATCGTGAGTGCCGGCGGATAGTACGTCGGCTCGGCGGCGTCGGCCGCCTGGCCGTAGTACAGGTCGTGAAGCGCCAGGGCGTCCCAGTCTTCCGGGTCGGGAGAGGACATGTCGATGCGCCAAAGCACGCCGTCTGCGTCAACGGTGTAGGCCACACTTCCCACCGTCGCCGTATCGCCCCGGAACACTGAAACCGCGCCGTTCAACGGTGCGGGGAACGTATCCTCGCCCAACTCGTGGATGACCGAACCCGTGATCAAGTCGATGAAGTAGAGCACTCTGCCATGTTGGGTCGCCGCAGGAACCGAAGTCGTGCCGCGCCAACAGCGCCGGTCGGTGCGAGGAGTGATGCTCGTAGGCGCCGCGGCCGCCGTTTCCATTCCTTCGGGAAGCTGGGGGCCGGACGGGATTGTACAAGAGCCCGCGCCCTCCACACCCTGCCCGCCCGGGACGATGATCACGCCGTGCGACTGCCGGGGCTTGAACACGACCGGGCCGCCGGAGTTGCCCTGCGGGGTTGGGTCGCTGTCTTCGAGGAAGATCTGAGCCGCGGTGGGCTGCCCGTAGCTGTCGCCGAAATTGTCGTCGGTGAACTGCCACAGGAACTCGGGCTTGCAGGGATTGGTGACGTCCAGCGCCACGATGCCGTTCCCGCCGTTTCGGAAGCTCAGGAAGAGCACGGTGCGCCAGGCGTTGGTCTTCCCCGTGGGGGAGTCGGCCGCTCCTCCTCCGCCGTCGTCCTCGGCGAAGGCCCGCCCATCGTAGAGATCACGGACCATGATACTGCCGTCGGCGAACCACTGCTTGCTGCCGCCCGAGAGCAGGTCATCCAGGTCGTCGAGGAACATCGGTGGGATGAAGCCCCAGAGCTCAGTCCCTGCGTCCTTGCCTGCGGCGCAGGAGAACTCACCCAAACCGTTCCCGGCCGTGAAGGCGCCGTTGGCGTAGTCATCGGCTAGGAACGCGTGGATGACGCCGTCGTTCGTCGACGCATAGATCACGCGCGGGCGCAGATTGAGTTGCCAGCCATTCGGGGGAGAGAGGTCTTCGACCGAGTCCGGGCTCCGTTGGTGCCCCAACCCCAAGCGCCAGTCGTTGAACGAACTGTCCGCGAGGTCGTCGACCAACGGTCCGACGATGGCGGGCGTCGAGTGATAGATGTCGCCGAGGCGCTGGTCTTCGCGACCACTTCCAGCGACCCCATGCACCCAATCGACGATCGTGTCGCGCAGCGCGTCGTCGACGCCGCTGACGAGGCCGAAGTATTCGGGAATGATGTTCTTGGTGAACTCGCCGATGGCCACGCCGTTGAGCTCGCCCCCTGCGGTCGGCGGGTCGAGCCCAAGGATGGAAGGCTTCGCCCTACCGTCGCCGATCAGGTGTCCATTGATGTCCGACGCAGCGGTCGGCAGGACAGTCCAGAGGTTTCGCGAGAAGCCGCCCGTGAAAGGGACCGGCCCGTCGGAGCCCCATGCCTCGACGCCGTTCGGGGCCACGCTTTGTGCGTTGAGGAGCAGCTGGAAGCGGTCCGAGTCCACGACGACCTGAGGTTCCGGGAACCCGGCGACGCACTCGATGCGCCGCCGCTCCAAAACGCCGTCCCACGGGTCCGTCGAGTCTAGCGATGCGTTGAACCCGGAGATGAACTCGGCTTGAATGAGGCCCGGCGAAAGGCCCGTGCCGACCGGAGCGGTTCGGCTCGTGGCGCCCGGGTTCTGCTCGTTGAGGGCCGTGCTCAATGCCGTCACGAGCTCAGCGCGGTCGGCGACCAGGAATGCCTGATCGGTTCCGCCGACCAACGCGATGTCATTGAGAAGCGCTTCGACCGCGGCGACCTGCGCGGCGTTTCCATCTAGGGCGAACCCGATGACGTAGAACTTGTCGAGCTCTCCGTTCAGGATCATGTTGGCCACCGTGTCGGCCACCTCTTCGTAGGGACACCCACCAGCGCCCACGGGCGCGCTCATCAGCTCGCAGTTCACCGGGGGCCCGCGCATGTCCCCATTCGGGAAGCCGTCCGTGATCAACACCGCACTACGCGCGCGGCAGCCATAGTACGGATCGCCCGGATCCGCGGCGTTGGCCTTCGGGTTGATGTCGTCGTCGTTCTGAAGGAAGTACTGCAGGTCGGTGACCAGCGCGGCCGTTGGGGTGGAGCCGAAGGGACGCAGAGGGTTCTTTCCGAGCCCAGAGTCGCCGAGAACGGTTGCCTGAATCGAGGCGTTGGTGGAGGTCATCGAGGCGGTGCTGTCCGCGCCTACGCTCACCAATGCACCTTCAGGCGCCGAGCCGGAGCGCGCCCCGCTGTTGAGCATGTAGACCGTGCCCCCTGCGCCGGGGAAGGTATAGGGCCTGTCGTCGGCGAACGAGTACATGCCCTTGGTGTTGATTGAGTCGGCGAGGAAGGGCGCCATCTGGAAGTCGGCCTGAGTGACCAGCGGGGGTCGGTCGCTCAGTGTGCCGATCGAGTCGAACGTCAGCAGGCCGAACTTGATGCGCTCGAGGTAGATATCGAGCACACCGTTGCCGCCCTGTGATCCGGCATAAGCTGCGATCTCTTGAGGCAACTGAATGTGCGGGAGGAAGTAACCCTCGTCGTATTCGCCCGTGTAGATGCCGCCGATTCGAGTGTCGGCGTTGCACTCGTAGGGAGAGAACTCTCCGGTCAGCGCCTGCGCGACGACAGACCAACGGTTCTGCTCGTACGTACCCGCGCTGCAGACGGGAAGGCACTCGAGGCACGCCGGCGTGGTGCAGATGCAGTTGGGCTTTCGCTCCATGGACCCTGATGTATCGACCAGGAGCATGACGTGCGGCCGAATGTTTCGAATGTCGGGTTCTTGCGCGGAAACGTTGGTGCTGCGTCCGAGTGATGCCAACAGCAATCCAGCCAACGCAAGATGAAGCCAAGATTTCATAGGGACCCCGTAGTGAAAGGCCCGCTGATGATGTAGGCGCGCACGTCGGCGCCGGTCTCGTGCCCCTGACGGGCGTGGTCTTCGGCGTGTGGGGTATCCGTAGCCGTTCTGAGTTGCGCGCGGCCGCGGGCGGTAAGCGTCGTGCGCATGTACTTGAACTTGGTGCCCCCTTGCGCTGCTGCGCCGGGTGCGAGCTTGCTCACGACGTGCTCGTCGTAGATGTCGATCACGACGGTCGGTTCGTACGCGGAGCTTGCTCCGAACGAGGCGTCTGCGTCGAAGGGAAGGTTCTCGAGCAAGCCGGCGGCCGGGTCTGGGTCGAGCAGAGCCTCGAAGTGCTGGGGATAGAGCCGATATACGCGGCGATTGTTGGCCAGCGGCGGCTCCGGGTAGCAGCCAGCGCTGCTGGTGCAGGGAGCGAACACCACGCCTTCGTTGCTTCCTGGCGTCAGCATCAGGTCTCTAACCGTCGACGGGCCGAAGATGTCGAACCACTCGAGCGCGCCGACCAAGCCGGCGCGCGCCGCGTACCGCGTTTGCATTTGCTGGCGGGCGAACCCCGCGCCCCTGAGCTCGTGTGACACGGTATGCGCCGAATACACCGCGCTTGCCGTGCCCACCATGATGATCATCAGGACGATGAAAAGCGCCGCGCCCTCTTGCTTCTGAGGATGCATCATCAGAGGTTCCTCCTTGCCACGTTCATCACCGGGATCTCGATGCGCACGTTTCGGACACGCGCAGCGCCGGTTTGAGCAGCGCTCACGTTGAAACGCGTCCCCGTGTTGGGCGTCCAGGCGGTGTCGAGCGTCGGATCCTCGAGGGGGCTGCGAATCCCCAGATCGATGATCACCGACCGGACCTGCTCAGGGAAGTCGTTGATCGTGTTCTCGTTGGACGATGCGATCAGGGTCGGCGTCGGGTCGCCGGGGTTGCCGGAGTCCGTGTCGATGATGAAGCTCACCTGGAAGTTGGTGACGAATTCAGCGACCACTTGCGTGGAGGAGAGTCTCACGTTTCCGGTCGTCGCATCGAGGACGCGGCGAATCAGCACCCGGTTCGAAGTCTCGAAGGTGCTCGCAGCCGCAGGCATATTGTAGATCGGACTCGTGGTCACCAGGCTGGGCGAGAACATGCCGTCGAAGTCCATGAACTCCGCGCCGACTTGGGCAATGTCGAAGGGATCGACGACGGCATACTCGACCCATTGCAGAGGCGCGACGGTGGCGCCTTCGGCGGCCCCTGGAAGACACGCCGTACCGAGCGGGAGAGGCGGGGTAATCCGTATCCGTACCTCGTCCTGCGTGTTGTTGTCCTTTCCGAAGACCGCGCGAAAGAAGTGGCGCCCGTGATCGGTTTCGATGTGCAGAACGGAGCCCGTCTGGAAGGCGCGCGCACCTTTCTGAGCCATGCCGTTCCAGCTTGCGGTCTGGCCGGCCCAGGCAGAGTCCCAATCGAGATCGCCTGTCAGATAGTCCGGTTCGGCGCCGGCGGTGAAGGGCCCGGCCGTCTGGCCCCAGGAGAACGTCCGCCGAAATGCTTGGTTGCCCGTTTGCAGGACGATTGCGGCCCCCTTGTTGCCCGCGTCGTCGCTGCCCGCGGAGTGGACCAGCAGTTGGTCGGTCAAGTACAGGCTGGTCAGGATGCGAAGCCGGTCCGCGTGAGCATCGGGGTTGAGGGTCAGGTCGAACACGGCCGTCTGGTCATAGTCGGCGTAGTATTGAAATGCGCCCATCGGGCCGTTGCCACCGCCGAGCTTCGGGAGGCTGGGTGGAATGGTATCGCACGTGGGCTCGAGGGTGCCATTGGGCGATCCGAAGAGACCTGCACGCGAGATGTCCCGGCGAAGCTCTAGGATCGCGACCCGTGATGTGCCCTGCGTGCTCGCGACCCGTTGCTCCTCGTAGAACTGCCTACTCATCGCCGAGCCGAGGCTGTACATCGAGGTGATCGCGGTGAGCCCGATGACCATGGCAACCATCAACTCGATGAGAGTGAAACCGCTCTTCTTCACACCTAGTCCCTCCTCATCCACTGGACCACCGTTGAGACGAAGACCGTGTCCACGTTCGGGGCCGTACCTAGGTCCCAACCGTCCGCGTCTGCAGCGGCGCAGTTTGCGGTGCGGAAATCGCTTCCCGACACCCAGTTCGGGTGCGTAGCGTTCCCGGGCATGTGCCCTGCGCGATACCAAAACGTGCGAACGTCGACCCGAGCCGAACGTCCCTGCCGAATCCAGCTCAGGTTCACGTTGGTGCAGTACTTGGTCGGGCCCCGATTGGGCCCGTCGTCGCCAAAGTAGTCGAACGCGAACGATTCGTCGGTAGTCGCCGGCAGCGGCGCGAACCACCCCGTGCTCGACGTGGTCGCGCTCAGCGGAGCGAGATACGTGGTCCCGGCCAGCGTGGCGCTGTTGATCCCTGGCTCCGACCACGACAGCGAATCTCGCTCGATGCGCTCGATCCATCGCTCGGTGATCGCCAGCGCGGTGTTCATCTCGTGCGCCGATCGATTTGCGCCAGTGACCGCGTGGTGCATCGAGAGGATGCCGAGGGAGCCGACGGTCATGATGCCGATTGCGATCATGACTTCGATGAGGGTGAAACCCGCCTGGTGGCGTTTGTTCTGAGCGTTCATCGCAGTATCCGTGGGGACCCCGTCCCAAGCGGAACCAACACCTTTCGAGCCACACCCACCGCGTTGCCACCGACCGTGCGATACGTCAGGAACCCGAATCCAGCCTGCGCGTTGACGGTCTGCCAGTTCGAGAACAGGACGGTGTCGACGAACACTTGGTTGTTCGACCCGGCCTCATAACAGAACGACGTATTCTGCCATCCGTCGACGCGAATCGTATCGTCATCCGTCGGGTCGGCGTCGTAGGTGTGGGAGTAGAGATGGTCGACGCAGCGCCAGTTGTTGCCGCAGTCCAGGTCCACCAGGTCGGTCCCTCCCAAGGTCTCGAAGCTGCTCGATGCGCAAGCCCCGCTCGTGCCACGCAGGGTCTCGAACGCGAAGGTCTGGTCGTCGGGCAGCAGCCCCGTTCCCCCATCGTTCAGGTACTCCACGCGGTGGGCACGTCCGTAGGCCATCGACATGTATCGAGCGCGTGCAAACAGTGACACCACGTCCCGAGCCGCCATCCCCACCCGCTGATCGGCAAACGCCAGCCCCATGCTCGGCAGCGCAGCACTCACGAGAATCCCCCATGACCGCCAACACCACCATCAGCTCGACCAGCGTCAGCCCCGAAAGCGATTTTCTAGATTCCCCAGGCACGTCCGTCCTAGCTGCAACACCCGTACCGAAAGCAGGAAGGTGCTAAACAGCTGAACTTTCAGCATCTTTACCACCGCCACCAGCCTCCCAACTGTGAACAACATGCGGTGTCTATGAAAAGATTACACACCCAGGGCAGGGTGCGGAAGAGAGGACTCGAACCTCCACGTCCTTGCGGACACATGAACCTGAATCATGCGCGTCTGCCAATTCCGCCACTTCCGCACAAGAGGAATGGGGCGAGATAGTGTTTGCCCTTCACCCTGTCAAGCCAGGGTAAAACCGGCACAGCCCAGCTCAGGCCGCCAACTCCTGCATCGAGAGCTTCTGAGCGCCGTGCAACGAGACCGCCAGCACGAGCCCCTGCATGGACAGCCGGCACCGCGCCCCATCGACCAAACCCTGCGCATCGAGACGGGTCAGTAGCGCCTGAACCTGATGCTCCTGAACGTCTAGCCAGGTCGCGAGGACTTCGGGGGTCGCCTGAATGTCGGCTCTACCCACCTCATACAGCGTTTCCAGCAGACGCCAGCCTAGTTTTTCTTCGTTTTTCATCGGAAAGAGAAGATCGCTCAGTACTGAAAATTAGTCCAGTTTTTGGTGTTCAGTAGTCCGAAACCTACGAACGTTGGAATCATATCCGCCTTCCGGTTCAGATCACAAGCTCGATCAGCAAGAACTTGTTGCAGTCTCTCTTGGTGGATAGCTCGCGAATCTCCCGGTCGGGCACGAGCTTCCGAAAGCCAGCGAGGCGCTTGCGTTCGAGGACGACGTACGCCTTGCGGCCCTCGTTCTGTTCGAGCCATTTCTGTATCCGTTTGTTGTCGGTCTCGGCGAAAACGTAGACGCGATTGCCGGTGTAGAAGTTCTCGCCCTTCCAGTTCATCTGCCAGGCGACGAGGGGCTCGTCTGCGCTGTCGCGAAGGTCGTAGTACCGCTGCGACAGATCGCGAAGCCCCCAATGGTGGGACACGTCGACCATGTAGACGTTCAAGCCCCACCCGCAGAACGCCACAGCCACGCCCACCAGCGCCCGCGTCGCCACCGGGCGCCAAGAGCGAAACGCCGATGCCGCGGTCGTGACCCCCGCGGCGACCGCGAAGCCGGTCAGGATGGGCCGGTAGTCGAGATGCTCGGGCCAAAGCCGGCCGTAGTTGTAAATGAAGAGATGGATCAGCCGCTCGTTGCCCTGTGGCCGGGCGACTGTCGCCCAAGTCAGGTCACGTCCGACGAAAGCGACGACGCAAGCTCCCAAGAGCAGCGCCACCCCAAGGGCCGCGCCCCACCCCGAAGGAGCCAATGTGGTTTCCGCCTGTCCGAGGTCCCGCCGTGCGAGCGCGGCCAACGCCGCCCCGAGGCCGAGTAAGGCGTAGCCCCACCCCGGTTCGGCTTGCCGTAGGACCCAGTCCTCGAGGTGCATGCCCTCTGCCGGAACGACCCCTCTCGGATCACCGGTGAGCCACGCGATGCCAGCGATCATGCACAGGCCCGCAGTAACCGCGAGCACTGTAGCCGCCGGTCGCTTCGGCCCCCACCACTGCGACAGCGCTATCCCGATGAGCATTCCCGCCGGGATGATCGCTGGAAGAATATAGTGATGGTACTTGGTCATCATCGCGCTGAAGAGCACGAACGACGACAACAACCACATCGACAAGAACAGGACCGTCTCGCCGCGCGCATCGCGATCGGCCTTCGAACGAATCGAGAAGCAGACCATCAACGCGGCAGGGATCAAAGCGATCCAGGGAAATGTTGCGTAGCCGAGTTGAGCGAGGAAGTACTCGATGGTCCCCGTGTCGCCATGCACTCCGCTGGCGAGCCTGTTGATGTGGTCATGGATCAGCAAGCGGTTGGTGAATGGGGGGCCGTGCCGCACATACATCGCCAGGTACCAGGGCAGGCTCACGGCCGTCACGATCAGGACGCCCGTCGACACCCGGAACTGGCCGCCCCCGAGCAATCTCCAGCGCCGCGACGCGATCAAGTAGAAGAGGGCTGCCGCGCCAGGAATCGCGAGGCCGGGAAGGCCCTTTGCCATGAAAGCGATCGCGCAGAAGAAATAGAACGCGTACATCAAGAGGGATCGCATGCGCCGCTCTTTGCGGAGGATCATCGCCAGCCCGCTGAGCACCGCAAGCCATAGAATGCCCTGCACGAACGGTTGCCCGCCCACGCCTCCCACGTACGGAGTCTGGTCCCGGGGACTCGGGTTTCCGGGGACGTCCAGATTGCCCGCTGACCCGTACAGGAAGCGGTCGGGATGGGCGACGAGCCCATAGCCGTCCACCCACGAGATGTTGCGGGAGATCAGATAGGCGGCCTGTGGAAGCACCAGCAGCACGATCGCGAACAAGACGACATGTTGAAGCGACACCTTGCAGCGGCCGATTTGAAAGACCGTCGCCTCACGCGCTTGGTCCTCTTGCATTGCGATGACCAAACAGCAGGCCGCGATGGTGATGGCGGCGACCAGCGGCAAGTCGGTGATCGCTTGATGCGAGATGAAAAAGAACTGCGGCATCGTCGCGGTGACCAGCGTTGCGAGTGCGCCAGCGCGCGGACCGAAGTAGCGACGAACCGTCGCGTAGATCACGGCGAGCGCCAGAAGGGCCATCGCGAGGGTAGGGAGCCTGAGCGCCCACTCCGGGCTTGCTGGGTTGGCATCCGGCATGAAGTCGACGCCGAGGAACCCCATGCTCAACGCTTCCATCCAGAAGAGCAGCACGGGCTTCGACCAGAACCACTTGTCCTGCGCCCACCACAGACTGATCCAGTCGTTTCGAGCCAGAACTTCTCGGGCGACCTCCCCATAGTGGGTTTCCCACGGGTCCCAGAGGCCAGTCGTGCCGAGGAGAGGCAAATAGATCGCGCAGATCGCGATCATCACGAGCAGCCCTGGCCGGCGAAGCGCAGGTGGAACGAGGCAGAGCAACGCGAGGAGGATGCTGATGGGCAGCCGCTCGTATCCTCCGATCGAGGCGCCCACGATCAGGACGGCGAGCGCCATCCCCGCGAAGACCATTGGCGACCAGCGCTCATCGGCCCGTTTGCCGAGCGCCGTCTCCCGCCACTCGATCGCCGCGCCCTCCGGTGTAGGCACGAGCCACGCCACCCATGCCGTGGCCGCGAGCAGGGTGATGAGTGCGCCCCAAAGTGGCCCAAACGAGAACGGCTCGCGGTTTGCCATCCACAGGGTCATGGCCACCGTGGCGGCGATCGCTGCCGCCAGGACGATGCGCTTCTTGGGTTCTCCGGCGTCGTTCATTCTGACCGGGTCGTCGCTTGTTTCAGATCGAAGTCGGTAAGGCCATCCGCGGGAACGACCAGCATCTTGGTGTGCTCGATCGCGGGGCCCTCCGATGGATACAGCGTAATTCGGGCTTGATACTCCCCGGGCTGCAGCCGTACCGCGTGCCGGACAACCGTAGTTTTCGCGTCCGGCTGCTTGAATCGAGCGCTCGCTACGGCCTCACCCTCCTGCAGGTAGTCCACGCTGACCTCGACGATCCCAGGGTCGAGCGAGTAGGCCACCTCCACGGTGCGCGGCCACACCCGAGCCAGGTGACCCCCCACGAGCACCATCCCAAGCACGGCAAACACAGTCGCAATCCTGCGCTTCATGGACGATGGCCTTATGCTTGATCTCAAGTCCCGCATTCGCGTGGCTTCCACTCAAATCCCGAAAGGGCCACAACCTTGGCACCAATTGGAGACGGTGTTAAATTGAGGTTTCCCGGTTAGTACGCCGCCATGGTCCGCCTCACCAATATTCTTGAAAAGGTGAAGGGATACCATCCCCGAGCGGATACCGATCTGATCAACAAGGCCTACGTCTATGCGTCGCGCATGCACGACGGGCAGGTGCGCAAGTCGGGCGATACGTACTTCATCCATCCGGTGTCGGTGGCGGACATCATTGCGGACATGCGGCTCGATGCGTCGAGCGTGTGTGCGGCGTTGCTCCATGACGTCGTCGAGGATTGCGAGGCGAGCATCCCCGACATCAAGACCGTGTTTGGCGAGGAGGTCGCGTTCCTCGTCGATGGCGTGACCAAGCTCGGTAAGGTCAACTTCGCGTCGCGCGAGGATCGGCAAGCAGAGAGCTTTCGAAAGATGCTCGTGGCGATGGCCCGTGACATCCGCGTGCTCTTGGTCAAGCTCGCGGACCGCCTCGACAACATGCGGACGCTCGAACACATGCCGACGTCCTCGCAGGAACGCATTGCCCGGGAGACGGTGGAGATCTACGCGCCCCTCGCGGGCCGCCTGGGCATTCAATGGCTCAAGGCCGAGCTCGAAGACCTGAGCTTCAAACACCTGGAGCCCGATGCCTACGCGGTCTTGGACGAGCAGGTCAAGGCAGTCACCAAGAACACGGACAGCTTCATCGCGGAAGTCACCTCCAAGCTGAAGAAGATGCTGGTGACACGCGGCTTCTCAGCGCAGATCAGCGGGAGACGCAAACATCTCTATTCGCTTCACCGCAAGATGAAGTCGAGCGGCATCGGATTCGAGCAGGTGCACGATTTCGTGGCGTTCCGCGTCATTACGGAGAGCGTGGCCGATTGCTACGCTGCGCTCGGCGTCATTCATTCGGATTGGACCCCCGTGCCGGGGCGCTTCAAGGACTATATCGCGCTGCCGAAGTCGAACATGTACCAGTCGCTTCACACGACGGTGATAGGGCCGTCCAACCGGCGCGTGGAGATCCAGATCCGCACGCACGAAATGCACCGCACCGCCGACTACGGCATCGCGGCGCACTGGCAATACAAAGAACACACGGGTGGCATCGACCCCAAGGATGCGGCGCGCTTTGTTTGGCTGCGCCAGCTGATGGAGTTCCAGAAGGACGTCGCCGATCCCGAGGAGTTCTACGAGAGCGTGAGGGTCGACCTCTTCCCGGAGGACGTGTACGTCTTTACACCCAAGGGAGACGTCAAGACCCTTCCGCGCGGCGCCACGCCGGTCGACTTCGCGTACGCGGTTCATTCCGAGGTCGGACATCGATGCTCCGGCGCTCGTGTCAACGGTGCGATCGTCCCGTTGCGTCACAAGCTTCAGAACGGCGACGTCGTCGAAGTCATCACCAGCAAGAACCATCACCCGAGCAAAGACTGGCTGGAGTTCGTCATCACCAGCCGCGCCCGAGGGCGCATTCGCGTCTACTTGAGGACCGAAGAGCGAAAGCATGCGGTGAAGCTCGGTAAGGAGCTGCTCGAGAAGGCGCTGCGCAAGAACGACATGTCGCTCTCGCGGTTCCTGAAGAGCAAGCGCGCCAGGGAAGTCCTCTCCAGGTTCCACGCCGGCACGCAAGAAGAGCTTTACGCCAGCATCGGCATCGGAAAGCTCGCGCTACCGACCGTGATGGAAGAGATCATCCCGAGCGAGGACACCGAGCGCGACAGCCTGCGTCCCTCCTTCTTCGAACGGACGGTTCAGCGCGTCGCCGGTGATGTCGACGGCGCCGGCATCCGCATTCAAGGCATGGACAACATGCTCGTGCGGTTTGCCCAATGCTGCACTCCGGTGTCGGGCGACCCGGTGACTGGCTGGATCACCCGCGGTCGCGGGGTTTCGGTGCATCGCAGAGGGTGCCCTCGTGTGCTGGAGCTCGACCCCGATCGGCGCGTCCAGGTCACCTGGGCCGATGACGTCGACGTCGACCTTCCGGTCTCGCTGCGCGTCATGACCGACGACCGTGCAGGAATCCTGGCCTCGGTCTCGTCCGTCTTTTCTTCCAACGGAATCAGCATCAGTGAGGCCTCGTGCCTGTCGAAGGACGGCCGCGCAGAGAACATGTTCCACTTCCGAGTCGGAGGCATCGATCGTCTCCGCGAGATCATGCGAGGCGTAGCCAAGCTAAAGGGCGTCCTCGACGTCGAACGCGTATAAGGACGCACGGGGCACGGGGGAAAGCGACACGAACACCAACTGTGTCACCGGAGAACGGCTCCCGACGCACGTGCTCGTAAGCAACCGGGGCACGGGGGAACGCGACACGCAGATCCCGCGGACGGGGCGGCCTGCAAAGGTGGCCGGATAGACTTGGGGCCTGAGGCCACGCACGCCGCCCCTCGGCGCTCGCGCCAATCGGCAGTGGCTGCTTCCATGGCCGCTTGTCACTCGCTACGCCGCTGGATCCGCGCATCGCGTTCCCCCGTGCCCCTCCATACGACAATGGAAAACCCACTGTGCCCCCGTACGTCGACTTCTACACAGGAGAACGGCTCGGGATGGGCAGCACAGCGATTGGGTCGGCGCCTAGCCGTGTGTCGCCGTATGGAGCCGTGGCGACGGGGCTCCCAATCGCGAGCACGCCCGTCGCGAGCCGTTCTCCGGTCGTGTAGTGCCAGCCCGTCTACGGGTCATCTGGGGTCGACCTCCACAGGATCATCAGCGCTGCCGCCGCGCCAGCCATCGACAACAGCAGCAGCCACCAGCTAATGTGCTCGACGCGGTGGCCGAGGGTGTTGAAACCTTCGATGCGAATCAACCTCGTTGGGAGGAGTAGGGGGAGTGCGTTGACTCCGGCGTGCATGGCGATGCTCGCCAAGGTGGACTTCGCCCGCAGTGCAACCGCACCGAGCACGAGCCCGCCGAGCGCTGCGTAGAGGACGGCAGCGGCTTCGATGTGGACCAAACCGAACAGCGCTGAGCTCCAGACCAACGCCCGAGTTTCTCCGTACTGCTCCTTCAGGTCGCGAAGCAGCCAACCGCGGAAAAGTAACTCTTCAGTGACCGGCGCGACTAGAACGAGTGCGAGCAGCGTGGAGACTCCAGCCCACCAGGTCTTGGGATTGATCAGCCTGTGGCGGCGAGCCAATTCGTCGAAGCTAACGGGCCAGACCTCTTGAACGACGTTGCCCACCTCGGCGAGCGGGAGTTGCATGAATGCCCCCGCGACGAAGCACAGGGCAACGATGCCTCCGATCAGAGGGCGCACGTGCACCGCTTCGAGGAGCCCGCCTTCGCGCCCGCGGTGGGGAAACGCGACGATGAAGATGACCCCGACGCTTGCCGCCTGCACCAGCGCGTAGTTGAGCGGCGCCTGGGCAGCGGCCCGGATCGCCTCGCCCCAGGGCACCGACCAGCTTCTCAGTTGCAGAAAGCCCGCGAGACCCATGAACAGATGGTTCAGGGCCGGGACCGCCAGTGCGATGACCAGAGCTCGCAGATATCCGCCCACGACAACGCGTAGCCTGACACGTTCCCCTGGGTACGAGGCAAGATATGAACCTGCCCGGGTGGGTGGACCCTGCTATACCGACTGGGCAGTATGAGGATCCGTTTCCTGTTCATTCTTGGGTTGCTGAGCCTCACCGTTGCGTGTGCGCACTCCAAGTCGATCACCACGGGTACCCGCGTCAAGAGCGCAGAGCCGATCCCTCAGGCGGAGTATCCCGACGCGGCGAGGCGCTTCTTGCGGATGTCGATCGACAACCCGGAGCGCCTCGAGCTACGAGATCGCCTGATCGCGTCGGTGCTTTCGCAGGCCCAGAGCTTGGCGGACGTAGGGGACTACGAAGGAGTGGTCCTCGAGGTGGGCCGCTTGACGATGTTCCTTTCTCCATCTGACTACGCGGCAGGTGTCCTGCCGAAATACGTCGAGCCGATTGCGAAGCACATCGCGGACCGCGGCGGGCGCCTAGGCGACGAGGGCTACGTTCTCGCCGCGAATTTCATTCTTGGACGCCTGACCGGGGACGAGCTCTACCAGCGCCGTTATGATGAGGTGGCGACCTGGGGGCGCGAAGCGCGCGCAAACCTCGATACAGTCTCCGAGCAATACGCCGGCCTCATTTCGGTATGGATCGACCACGCGGACTTGACCCCCGCGCCCGAAGTTCTCGACACCCTTGCCGGGTTGCACATCGCCGGACGTGACGCGGTCTCTGGCGAGACGATGGAAGATCGTCACCGCCTCGGCATAGGTGGAGAGCGCCAACTCAGGCTAGCGCCCTTGAACGTTGCGGCGGTGTACCTCACGCACGGCGACATCGAGTCCGCAATCACGACCCTCGAGTCAATGGACGCGGGTGGCGAGCTTCAGACTCGGCTCCTTGACCTGCTCCGAACGGCGCGCAGCGCGGATGAGTCGGGCGCCGCAGCGACTTTCGAGCTCGTCGAGGGGTATCGCGTGGCGCGGCCTGAAGTCGCAGCCGGCCTCTGCCGTTCGGCACTCGTCAGGTTCCCCACGGACCATCGTTTTCCAACCTGCATGGCCCGGGTCTTGGCTGATTCTGAGCAGTTTGCCGACGCGACTGCCTGGTACGTGATCGCGAGCGAGCTCGCTCCCGAGATGATCGAGCTCTACGACGAAGCTCTCGGCCAGCTCGACGAGTTCATCAAGACCCGGCTGGCGGACCCGCACCCCGAGCGCTCCAGCGCTCTCGCGCGCGGGGCTGAGACCCTTCTCGCCGAATGGCAGAAACGGTGGCCGGACACCGCGGCGCCCATCGCGCCGAACGAGCTCGAGTTCTTGATCGGCATGTTGGAAATGAACGCCGGACACGCCGCCGAAGCTCAACAACGCTTCGAAAAGAGCCTCGAGAAGGACGAGAGCACGGGCGCGCTGACGCAGCTCGGGCTGCTACTCGAGCGCACGGGTCGTCCACGAGAGGCGGAGCAACGCTACCGTCGCGCATTGGCGCTCGCGCCCTCCGACTCGCTTGCCGACGACCTTCAGCGTGCCGACATCCTCGAGAACTTGGGCAACGCCGCGCGCGCGCAGGACAGGGCCAAGGAGACGACGGCTCAGTACAGCGCCGCCCTCCATACGTGGAACCAGGCGCGCGACCAAGTCGAGGGGCCTACCGCCGCTATCGTCGAGATTCGGCGAGGCGTTCTTCTCGACCACCTGGGCCGTCACGATGCGGCTGTCGACGCGTTTGAAAACGCGATGTCGCATGCGCCGCAGTGGCGTGACGTGTACGCGAGCATCCTCGCGCACCTCGTCTCCGCCTCGCCCGACTACGAGCTCGCGTCTTCCGTCTGGCGTAGGTCGCAGCTACATCTGACCTTGCCTCCAGAGTGGAAGGTGTACTTCACGCTTTGGATTCAGCTCATCGCCGCCCGCGCCGGCGAACCGCCTACCCAAGAGCACACCGGTCTTCTCCTGCGCCTCGGCGGCAGCTCCAACTGGTGGGGCAAGCTCGCGAGCTTCGGCGCTGGCGACCTCGACTATGCAGGCCTCCAGAGTGTGGCTTCGAATCTCGGCGAAGAGACGGAGGCGCTCTACTACGAAGGATCACGGCTCTTCATCGCTGGTGACCGCCAAGCGGCGCGTGATCAGTTCCAGCGTGTCCTCGACACGAAGATGGTGAGCTTTTTCGAATATGAAATGGCGCGGAAGCTGCTGTCCGAGCCGGAGAGCGCCGGGACGCCGACCCCGTAAGCGACCGCGAGAAGCTCGGAAAGCCCTACTTCGGACCTCAAGCCTGGTTGGAAGAGAGACCGATCGTCTCGAATGCCTCTCGCACCTCTGCCGGGGCCTCGACCAGCTCGATCAGCACGCCCTCGCCGCCGATGGGGGCCGCCTCGTTGCCCTTGGGGTGGATGAAGCAGACCCGGTGGCCGGCGGCGCCCGCGCGAACCCCGCCGGGAGTGAATCGGACACCCTGGTCGCCCAACCACTGCACCGCCGCGTCGATGTCGTCGACCCACAGGCCGATGTGATTGAGAGGTGGTGTGTCGACCCGGGGCTTCTTTTCAGGGTCGATGGGCTGCATCAGGTCGACCTCGACCGTAAAGGGCCCTGCCCCCATCGTCACGATGTCCTCGTCGACGTTTTCCTTCTCGCTCTTGAAGTTGCCGTGCGGCGCTAGACCCAACGTGTCGACCCATAGTCGGCGAAGGGCGTTTTTATCGGCGGCGCCGACGGCAACCTGCTGGATTCCCAAAATCTTGAACGGACGAGTTGTCATGCTTCCTCTTTTGGAGCGTCCCACCTTACCCCGGTTGCCGTGCATGTCCACATGGGACAGCCTCACGCCCCGTGAAGACCTCTCTCACCGGCATCAAGCCCACGCACCTGCCGCACCTGGGCAATTACCTGGGCGCGATTCGACCGGCGCTGTCGCTCGTGAACGAGTACCGCACGCTCTACTTCATCGCTGACTATCATGCGGTCACCACGGTTCGCGACGCGAAGGCGTTGCGAGGTCACATTCGCGATGTTGCGGCCACCTGGCTTGCGTGCGGCCTCGACCCCGAGCGAACGCTGCTCTACCGACAGTCGGACGTCCCCGAGGTATTCGAGCTCACGTGGGTGTTGAGTTGTCTTCTCGCGACGGGCCAACTCGAGCGCGGTCATGCATACAAAGAGGCGCTCGCGCGTGGAGAGTCGCCCAACGCAGGCATCTTCAACTACCCGGCGCTCATGGCGGCCGACATTCTGCTCTACGACACCGACGTTGTGCCGATCGGCAGAGATCAGAAACAACATCTGGAGCTCACGCGCGACGTCGCGCTGCGGCTCAACCACCTCTACGGCGAGGACACACTGGTCGTTCCCGAGGCGTTGATCAGTGAAGCCCCGCTCGTCCCTGGCACCGACGGCGAGAAGATGAGCAAGAGCAAGGGCAATGGTATCCCGCTCTTCGAGGCGCCGAAGAAGCTTCGCAAGGTGATCATGGGCATCAAGACGACCTCTGAGAGCCTCGAAGATGCCAAGACCGCCGAAGGGTCCACAGTCTACGAGCTCTACCAGTGGGTCGCGCCGGACCAGGCGCCGGACATGAAGGAGAGGCTGGCCGCTGGAGGCTACGGCTGGGGTCACGCTAAGGAAGATCTCTTCCAAGCGATCGAAGCGGAGATCGGCCCCAAACGCGAAGCGTATCTGTCGATTCGTGCCGACGAGGTGCAACTCGATTCGATTCTCCATGCCGGCGCCGATCAAGCGCGCCAGATCGCGCGTGCGACGATTCAGCGAGTGCGAAGCGCCATCGGCATCGAGTGACTCAGTAGACGCTGCTCCACTGAGAGTCGTCGTCGAAGTTCTCGTACTCTTCTTGGTCCACCCCAGGCTGAGCCGGCTGTGCGACTTCCGGGATCACGAGGAGGCCGGGATGCCCGCTTTCGACCGACTCGTTGGTCAATAGAAAGGTCTGCTTGTGCTTCTGCCAGGTCTGCCGAATGACGGTGCTGGCCAGCAGCATCGTGCTTTGATCGTACCAACGAACGGCCACGCGTGAGAACGCGCCCTCTCCCTCGTCGTCTGTGTGCGGGTTCATGCCGAGGATCTCGGTATCGGCGATCTGAATGTCACGGCCCCATCGCATGTGCGAGAGCTTGAACTGTGGTCGGAACGGGGGCGCAACGAATCCGCTCGCGACGTCCATGCGGCCCCACCGGGTGCCCTCGTTCAGCTCGATGACCGCATCGCGCATTCGAGTCTCCGGGCTGAGGTTCTGTATCAAGCAGCCACAGAGTCCGACCAATAGGCCCGCCCACCAGAATCGTCTCGCCATGCTCCGACGCTAGGCCCGACACTCCGCAGTGTGCAACTAATTGGCGAGCCGGGCCCGAGCGGCCTTGTTTCCCGGGTCGAGCGACGCCGCTTTTCGCCATGCTTTGCGGGCTGCGTTCGTGTCGCCCTGTAGCTGTAGCGCGTCTCCGTACAGGATGTGATACCCCGCCCGGCGCGATCGCTTTCGAACCGCTTTCTTGGCCCACTTCGCGGCCCGATCGCCCTCTTTCATAGCGATGTACAGCTGTGCGTATCCCGCCATGGCCTGCGGGTTCTTCGGGTCCAGCTCCCAGGCGCGATCGAGGGTCGCTTCGGCGAGGCGAAGCTCACCGCGCCGGATCATTGGGAGCGCGCGATGTACGAGCACGTCGGAGGCCTTCGCCGGTTCCCGGGGTAAGTTCTGGGTCGGAACCACCAGGGCATGCGACTTCTTGACGGCCGGCTCAGTCTCGGTTGGCTTCTTTGCGGGTTCTGCCTCCGGCTTGGCCTCGATGGCCAAGTGCTCGTCGTCCGCTCGCCGGGCCGGCTCTGCGGGCTCGTCACTCGGGGCCCCCTGGGTATTCGCCCCCTGAGTATTCGCCCTCTTCGTTGTGTCCTTGTCGACCGCCTCGAGCCCGTTGACCGGTCCCGTGATCAAGCCTTTCCTGCCCTCTGCCTCCGACTTCGCTTCCGAAGGGTCCCCTTGCAAAGATGCCCCAGTGTCGGGGTTGTTCCGCAGCCAGAGCAGCCAGCCGGACACACCGAGCCCGGTGACGACCGTCAGCAGCAGCAACACCTGAATCCAAGCGGACATGCCCTGGGAAGTTGGCGCCGGCGCCAAGAGAGTGGCCGGGCCTTCCAGCATCCGAGCCAGCTCAGGCTCGAACTCGTCATCTGCCTGAAACATCGGAGTCGGTCCCGGCTTTCGGCTCTCGGGCGGTGGCGGCGGGGGAGTGGGCTTTCGGGCCGCACGGGGCGTTCCCCCGGCCTCGAGGCCCTCCTCGGGTAGCGTCTCGAACACCGGCGCGAGACCGAGCTGCGTCGCCTTAGGACCCCGCGTGAGCGCGTGGTCGACGTGGTCGTTGTCGCCATGCTGCTCTTGCACACCGCGGGCCATCGGCGCGGTGTGCTGTCGTGTCTCTACCCGACCCAGCATTTGCGGGACTTTGTTCGTCGGCCCCTCTTCTTCGGGAAATGCTTGGGGCGGTGGCCCGCCGACCGCAGCTTGGAGGTGCTGAAAACGTGGCGGAGCCATCGTTCGCGACTCCTCGAGCTGTGCCGGCGGATTCGCCCCGGGCGGCACGGTGGCGTGTTCGTCTACTTCAGGCTCCACCGGCGGCATCGTTTCGGCGTTGACCTCGACCCTACCTGCTCCGTCGGCAAACCCGAGCTGGTGCGACACGACGCCAAGCGCTTCGTCGATGGGCATCATGATGTTGGCCACGGACGGCAGATCTTGCTCACGCACCGATACCCGGCCCGAATTGAGCCCCCAGAGCGCGAGGAGGGCCGGCATGCCCTGGAGATTTTGTGTGGTGTCGTCGCGCAACGTCGCGTACGCGCCGACGATCGAGTTGTCCGCAATGTCGAGCTTGATGTTCCGTTTGTGCGCGACGATCGACAAGTGGCGAACGCCCGGCATCGAGCCAAGGGCGCGAACCAAGCGACCTGGGCCGATGAGCTCGAGCCTGGTGTCGAAGTCGACTTCTTCTTCGACCCGGCGCGCCATCTCGGCGTCTTGGTCGATCATCGGGAGAATCCGGCTGGCCAGTTGCGCCAGGTCCGGCGCGGCGTCGGACGCAGAGGTCGGCCAGAAGTCTTCCCAGCGCACCACCAACATCGAGGCCCAGCGAAGCTGCGGGTCCTTTCGCATCGCCCGCACGAACTCGATGCCTTGGCCGCCGACAGCACTCGAATCCAACACGACAACCTGCGGATCGACTTCTCGAATCCTCGGAATGACTGCGGTCGAAAAGTCCGCGGCTGCGATCTGGACACCGCGGTCGCTCAAGACGTGGGCGAGCTTCTCGGCGCGGAGCTCGTTGGAATCGAGGATGACCACGCGCGCGCCTTGGAGTCCGGTCAGGTCGACCTCTTCGGGCTCTGCTGCCATCGGCAGCGTAGAGAGTCGGCCGCCGCTGGTCTCGTGGAACTCGTATTCGAGCGACTCGGACTCGTCCATGGCTTCGCGCAACCGATCGAGGATCAGCTCCGTGTTGTGTGCCGAAGCGCGCTCGGTCTCGACGACCACCGGCATCCCTTCGAGCACGCCCTCCGGGGAACGAATGCTCAGAATCCCGGTCCTCGTGTCGTTCGAGACGAGGTCCACGACGTCTTGCAAGTTGTCCTCCGTGATCTCGCCCGTCACGAGACCCGGCCGCTCCGGCACCTCCTCGGCAAGCTCGGCGAGCCTGCGCGCGATGGTGTACGCACCGGCGCCGCGCGGAACGATCGCCACGGCTCCCGTTCGAAAATCCTGCCCCTCGTGTTTGAGCACGGCATCATTCGAGACGACGGCGATCGGCAACACGTCGGTCGCCCGATTCGCGGCCATGCGTCTCACCACGCTCGCGCCTCCGCGCACCGCGGCATCGCCAATTAGAACGACCAAGTCCGGTGCATAGACACGGACCGCTTGTTCGAGCTCCGCCGTTGCACAGCCAGCGACGGACATCCCATGGCGCCGAAGCGCTTCCCCCAACGCTGTCTGCATCGGCTCGCCCTGGCCCACCATCAAGACAGTAGGCCGGTGCTCCTCATCCGACATTGTCACGATGGTGGCTGATTCTGCTCGATTTCGCCAGCTTGGTGCTGTCGGTGTTGTTGGCTACACTCGGCGCTGCATGACCGTTCAGCCGATCGAGTTCCTTCGGGAGACCTTTCCGAAGCTTTTCGCCAGGGGGGTGGAAGTCCTCGAGAGCCGCGTCGCGGCGGGCGATGAGCGCGCCCGGCGCATTCTGGATGATGTCAAAGGCGTCATCGGGGCAGCCAGCCTTCAGATCGACGATCAACCGCCCGTCGTGCTCTCGGCCAGCGCCGGGGTGCTGAGTGCGGGCGATGCCCCCGCCACCGGCGTGCCCATCAAGATCAACGCGGCGCTCCCGGGGGATGCCGCGACCCTGCTGCTTGGGGAAATCACGAAAATCGGCGCGCTCGACGACGACGAAGTGGCGATCGGAGCTGCTCAAACCGCCTCGAAGCGATTCGAGGACGCGCTTGCGGGTCAGCCCATGACGTGTTTCGTCACGCTCCGCGGCGTGCCCCACCTCGGGGATGTCGAGGTTCAGATCGGCTTCAACGTGCCCGAGGTGCCAAAGGAGCCGGGCTTCACCACGGAGCTGCAATTCTCGGATTTGGAGATGCTCCGGCGGGGCGAGCTCACGATTCAAGAGCTCTTCTTGGGCGGCAAGCTCAAAATGGAGGGGGATTACTCCTTGGCGCTCCAGCTCTCGATGCAGCTTCTGACGAACCCGCTCTGAACGGACGATCCCCCCCCTTCGCGCCCCAGCGCTCGGCCGAGACGCGGGGGAACTTGCCCGCTCCTCCTCCGGTTCGATACCCTGGACCTCGTCAATTGGGAGACGCTGGGGGGGTCATGTTTCGGGCAATTGCCAAGAGTCGCTATCTCGTTCCTGGTTTCTTGTGCTTCGCACTCGCTTTCGTCGTGGGGCCCGTTGGGGTCGCGGCCGGCGTGTTGGCCGGCGCACAGGGAGCTTCCATTGCTGGTGTAGTCGCCGCCGTGCTCGGCGTGCTCGGATTGTTGATCATCGGGTCGGGGTTGCCTCCGTCGATCGAGATCGAAGAAGTCGATGCGCAGATTCGAGCGATCCACGGCGAGATCGAGGGAGTCGAGGATGTCATCGGTGAGAACCTCAAGGCGCTTTCGAGTGGCCTCGGTGAGCAGATGGTAGCCGTGGAAGAGACGGCTCGTGCGCTGAAATCGATGGCGATCTCATTGCAGGCGATCAGCGATCGTGTAGAGGCCCTTTCGTCGAGCACCGAGGAGAGCTCCTCGAGCATTCTGCAAATGACGGCGACGAACCATGAGGTCGCCGAGAACATGGGCAACCTCGGGTCGAGCGTCCGCGAGACGGCGTCGTCGATCGAGGAAATGACCTACAGCATCAAAGAGGTCGCGCGAAACGTCGACGGACTGGCGCTCACCGCGGAGGAGACGTCCTCGTCGATGAATGAGATGGATGTCTCGATCGACCAGGTTCAGTCGAACGCCAACGAGACGGCGCGGCTCTCGGAGGAGGTGGCCTCCGACGCGGAAAGAGGGGCCGAGTCGATCCACAAAATCACCGACGAGATCAACCGAATCAAGTCCTCCTCGCTGCAAGCGGTGACGACAATTTCGAACTTGGGGGATCGTATCGCAGCGATCGGCGACATCCTAAACGTCATCGACGACGTGGCCGAGCAAACCAACCTGCTTGCGTTGAACGCGGCGATCATCGCTGCGCAGGCCGGTGAGCATGGAAAAGGGTTCGCCGTCGTTGCGGACGAGATCAAAGATCTCGCCGAGCGTGCGGGCGCTTCGACGAAGGAAATCGCCGGGCTGATCAAGACGATTCAGGAAGAGACGAAGAACGCGGTCGAGGCGGTTGAGCGCGGCGCCAGCACGGTTGACCGCGGCGTGACGGTGAGTGCCGAGGCCGAGGGTGCGCTGAAGAAGATTCTCGAGTCGTCGAGGCAGTCGACTGCCATGGTGCGCGGCATTGCGCGGGCGACCGTAGAGCAGGCCAAAGGTTCGAGGCAAGTCACCGATGCGATCGGACGCATCGCGGAGACCGTTCAGCAGATCGCTGCTGCCACGGCTGAGCAGGCGCGCGGCTCGGAGCTGATCATGAAGAGCGCAGACAACATGCGGCTGATCACCCAGCAGATGGAGCGCAGCAGTCAGGAGCAAGCCGAGGGCGGGCGCCAGATGACCAACGCGATCGAGAACATCTCCGACATGGTCCGGCAGCTCCATCAGTCTCACCGGAAGCACTCCGAGAGCTCGGAGCAGACGCTGGCCGCCGCCAACCGCATTCAGGAACTGACGCGCGAGTACGAGAGGCGTGTCCGCAGCATGAATGAGACGGTCGAGCGCCTGCGCCACATACGTTTCGCGTCGTGACTGGCGTCAATACGGCGTGGTTGTTGCTGGGAGCCGCCCGCCGGTTGCCTTCTAGGGGTGCGGCGATTCATCTTTGGGGCTCATGTTTGGCATTGGCCCAACCGAGCTAGCTTTCTTTCTGGTGATCGTCCTGCTGGTCGTCGGGCCGGACAAGCTGCCCACCTTCATGCGAACCGTGGGCCGAGGGGTTCGCCAAGTAAAGAATGCGAGCCGCGATTTCAAAGACGCGATTGGCTTCGACGAGCTCATGCGCGAAGGAGATCCGTTTCGTGCTCCCCCGATTCGCTCCCCGAAAGTGCGGCCCGTCCCGGTCCAGGACAAAGCGCCGCCCCCGCCACCGAGCGTGGCAGCGGTCGAGGCCTCCACGGGGATCGGGGCAGCGAGCGCAGCTCCTCCCGCGCCTGCGACCAGTGAGCCCACGCCTGCCGTCGAAGAGGCTACGCCTGCCGCCGAAGAGGATGCGCCCACCGAGGCAGAGCGTCCATGACGTCCGAGCAGCTCCAGATCCCCGAGCCACAGCTGCCGCCGATCCAGCAAGAAGATCAGGAGATGTCTTTCTTTCAGCATCTCAACGACCTCCGTTCGCGTTTGTTGCGCGCCGTCCTCGGCTTGATCCCGGCCGTCGCCATCAGTTGGCTCTTCAAGAAGGAGATCAAAGACTTCTTGATTGCTCCGCTGGAGCCGGCTTGGGAGAAGCTCCATTTGCCAGGTCAGGCCGTGCTTCGGTTCGCAGGGCCGGCGGACGCCTTCATGATGTACATGAAGAATTCCCTCATCGCGGGTGTGCTGCTCGCTTCCCCTTGGATCTTCTGGCAGCTCTGGATGTTCATCGCGCCCGGGCTCTACAAGAAGGAGAAGGCGCTCGCCATACCGTTCATCCTCGCGTCGACCCTGTGTTTCGCGGGCGGAGCGGTCTTTGGTTACAAGCTCGTGTTTCCCGAGGCATTTACAGTGCTGCTCGGTTTCAGCGACGACACATTGGTCGCCACGCTCTTCGTCAAAGACTACATGCCGTTCTTCCGCAGGATGCTGCTCGCCTTCGGTATCGTCTTCGAGGTGCCTGTCATCGTGACCTTCCTCGCGGGCGCGGGCATCGTGACGTGGCAGCAGCTGTTGAAGTTCTCGCGCTGGTGGATCGTGTGCGCCGCCTTCATTTCGATGCTGCTGACGCCGCAGGATGTCTACACGATGGTGATGATGCTCATCCCGCTCATTTTGCTCTACTTTGTCGGAGTTGGCTGCGCCTACTTGCTCAGTGTCTTCCGGAAGTAGCCTAGTTATCAGCCGCGTTCGGGGACCGGGTAGGGCGGGTACTTCGGTACGTCCTCCGGAATGAACCACTGTTCGCCCCAGAGGCTGGCGCCGCCATCGATGTAAAATGTTTGGCCTGCCACGAAGTCGGCGTAGCGCGACGCGAGGTATGTGATCAGATGCGACACTTCCTCTGCGGTGCCGAGCCGGTGCAGCGGGTTGGCCTTCTCTGCGTTGTCGAGGAGATCGGGCGGGTACTGCTTGGTGCCGCCGGTGACGATCACACCAGGAGCCACCGCGTTGACCCTGATGCCATGGAGCGCCCATTCCACCGCCAGTGTCTTGGTCATGTTGTCGACGCCCGCGCGCGCGGCACCAGTGTGCACCATGCCCGGGAACCCACGGTTGATCTGGGCGATGATGTTGACGATTCGCCCTCGCTTCTGCGGGATCATGGCCTTATTGGCGACGGCGTGCGTCATGTTCCAGGTGCCGATGAGATTGTTGCGAATGACCGCGGCGAAGCCCTTCGGCGAGAGCGCTTCGGCGCTCGTCGGGAACTGTCCGCCCGCGTTGTTGATCAATACGTCGATACCCCCGAAGCGCTCGAGCACCGAGTCCACGAGGCCGGCGATCGCGTCGGGCTCTCGGATGTCGCACGGGGCGCCGAACGCCTCGACGCCCTTGGACTCGAGCTCGGCCACCGCACTGTTCAGCGGGTCCGGGCGCCTTCCGCAGATCGCTATCTTGGCTCCCAGGAGGCCTATTTCCGTGGCAGAAGCGAGCCCAATACCTGTTCCACCTCCCGTGACCAAGACCACTTCGTCCGAGAACAACCCATCGGCGTACACTTGGTCCATGCCGCCGCTCATACCACGTGCGGCGACACGAGACGATTCGGCCGTCAGCTTGCCGCGACGGTCTCGCGATCTCCGGTGAGCGTCGCGACGCGCTCCCGCAGGTCCTCAACGGAGAACGGTTTCGGGAGCGTGGCCTCGACGCCAAGGCGTCCCGCGATTTCGTTTCGTGCAGTGCTGGCGCTCAAGAGGATGACGGGCACTTCGGTGTGCCTCCAGCGCCGGCGAAACTCGCGCAGGAACATCTCACCGTCTTCGACGGGGAGCATCAGGTCGACGATCATCAAGTCCGGCAGATCAACCGCGCACTGCGCCAACGCCGAACGGACGTCGCCTGCTGCGATGACCGCATGTCCGTCCTGTTCGAGCAGGACTTGGAGCATGTGTCGCACGGAGGGATCGTCATCGAGAACGAGGATCGTCTTCTTCGTGGTCACCCTCGTATCCTAACAGGAGCTTCGCCCACCGCGAATATGCGCTCACCGCCTACATCGGAGCTGCTAGACTCACCTCGTATGATTTCCAGTGTTCGCGCAGTCGCCGTAGCGCTTTGTCTTACGGCCGCTTGCGCCGGCCAAAGCCCTCCGTCTTCGACGCACCAGGTGGTCGACCCAATCGAGCTCTACCCGCTGCAAGCAGGCAATGCGTGGTCCTATGACGTCGATACCGGTGAGCCTTCAACGACGCTTGCGATCACGCGAGTCGAGGCGTTCGATGGGCACATTGCGGAGGTGCACACCGGGCAGGCAGTCGTGCGCTACGAAGTGCTTGCCGAGGGTATCCGTGTGCCACCGGGGGACGCGTGGCTGGTTCGCGCGCCGCTGGTGGACGGAGCGACATGGCCTGGCCGCGGAGGACGAGACGCGAGGGTGGTCTCGACCGACACGACCGTCGAGACGCCCGCCGGAACGTTCGATCGATGCGTCGAAGTGTTGGAGACAGGCGGCAAGCGCGAATTGGAGGTGCGCACCGTGTACTGCCCAGGCGTCGGCCCAGTGTGCTTGGGCTCGACCATGCGTTCGAAAGTGAGCGACCGCGTCGTGACGGTATCCGCGAAGCTTCGCGGCTACGACGTCAGTCGTGTTCCGTCTCCGGATCGCGAGGCGACACGTTGACCTCCACGAAGTGAGTGCGGAGCTCCACGACTAGCGACAGAGAACCTTGCGCGAGAAAGACCTGACGCCAACTCCGGCCGGCCGCGTCGGTCACCTCCAGCGCATGCCGGGTACCCGGGGTCACGCCGAACAAGATGTTCTCGATTTGTCTGCCGTCGAGCGTGACCTTGGCTCCGGGTGGCACGCCGAGTAGCTCGACGGTCGCCACGGTCGCCACGGTCCGTGCGGGTTCCGGCGTTCCCCCTCGTTGCGCCGCGGGGCCGTGTTCCATGAGCGCCCAGGCGATCGCGACCAGGACTGCGAGCACCGAGAACGCCATCATCCAACGGGTATCCAACACCCGTCCGACGCTGTTCAGCGGTTTCCCATCGTTGTCTCTAGGCGGGTGGGCCATCTGTGCTCCGCATCGCCACGGGTTCCAAACGTGCGCGATCGCGTTGCCATTGTAGGATGCTCCCGCACGTTCCGTCACCTTCCCGGGTGGTTTGGCGATGAAGACCCCAATTCTCGAAGCACGAGGCCTGAGCAAGAGTTACGGCAACCGAGTCGTGGTCGATCATCTCGACCTCTCGTGCCGAGCAGGCACGGTGCTCGGGCTTCTCGGCGCCAACGGGGCTGGCAAGACGACCACGCTGCGGATGCTCTACGGGTTCGTTCCGCCGGACGACGGGTCGATCTACTACGCCGGCCAGCGCTTCTCCGACAATCGGGCACGGGCCAAGCGCTCGATTGGCGTCTGCACTCAGGAAGACTCGCTCGACTACGACTTCACCGTCGCGCAGAACCTCTTGATCTATGCGAGCTACTTCCGCCCGCGAGTGGAGAACCTCGAAGGGCGCGTCGCAGAGCTTCTCGAGCGGTTCGAGCTCACTGAGTATGCCGACGTTTCGCCCCACGTGCTGTCCGGCGGCTTCGTCCGCCGGCTTCTGATCGCGCGTTCGATCGTGCACCGGCCGCGCGTATTGTTTCTCGACGAGCCCACGACAGGGCTCGACCCGAGCGCACGCCTCGACGTGTGGGAGCTGATCGACAGCATGCGCGCCGACGGTTTGGCGATCGTCCTCACGACGCACTACATGGACGAGGCGGAGCGATTGAGCGACGAGCTACTCGTCATTCATGAAGGCCGAAGCGTCGCACACGGCGAGCCGCATCGTGTCATCGATACCGTCCTGGGCGACCACGTCATCATCGTCCCGCGCGGTGAACCGGCGCGCGAAGAGATCGCGGCTTGGCTGCAAGCCCGAGGCGCGGAGCAGGTGGCGACCGTTCTCGGGGAGCTTCGAGTTCCGGTGAGCAAAGAGGACCTGGCCGAGCTCACCGTCCGGTTCACCGAGGCCAGTTGGCAGGTTCGCCCCCCCAATCTCGACGACCTCTTCATCGCGCTAGCGCGGCGCAACGGGAGGTTCGAGTGAGCGGCCTCGGGAGCCTCACCGCGGTGGCCGACTGGCGCTCGTGGGCCGTATTTCGCCGGAATGCTCTGGTTTTTCTGCGGAATTGGCGAACCGCCGTCATCCCGCCGGCGATGGAACCGGTGATCTTTTTCGTTGCGTTCGCCATCGGCTTCGGCGGCCATATGGACGACCTCAGCTATCGCGGGGTCGATATCAACTACGCGACCTACGTGGCGGCGGGCTTGATCGCCTACACCGGCTTTGGCACGCCGTATTACGAGGCCCTCTACTCGGCGTACGTTCGCATGTTCTATCAGAAGACCTGGGACGGCATCCTTGCGACGCAAGTCGAGCTCCCCAGCGTCGTCTGGGGCGAGATCCTGTGGGGTGCCGTGCGCGGCATGGTGAACATCTCGATCGTGTCGTCCGTCATCGCACTGTTCGACCTGCTCGGTATCGTCGACGTGAACGCTCAGTTCCTGGTGCTCATGCCCTTCCTCGGATTCATCGCTGGGTGTGCGTTCGCCTCGTTCGCGTTGATCTTCACCGCGACCGTTCCGGCGATCGATCACATGAACTATCCGGTATTTTTGATCGGCTGGCCTCTGAGTCTGGTAAGCAACACGTTCTTCCCCATCGAGCCCGAGAGCACCGCTATGTGGGCGCTCATGCAACTCAATCCGGTGTACCAGCTTGCGGAGTGCGCGCGCGGTCTTTTGGTGATCGGAGACCCTGGACCGCACCTCCTAGGCTTACTCGGATCGACGGCTCTTGTGCTGGTTCCGAGCACCCTTCTAGCGGTCCGGTTGACTCGCCGGAGAGTCCTCGGCGACTGAGCTTCCGAGACCCAGAAATTCAGCTGTCAGATCAACGGGTTAGCAACCACATCAGGCCTTGCATCAGCACGCCTTCAAGGCTAGAAACCCACTCATGGCTGACCCCCCGATAGCGGAACCGAGTCCGGCTGCATCAGACTACGATCACAGAGCAATTCAGGTGCTCGAAGGGCTTGAGGCGGTGCGGAAGCGGCCGGGCATGTACATCGGTGATCCGCACGACGGAACCGGCCTCCACCATCTTGTTTGGGAAGCGGTCGACAACGCGGTCGATGAGCACCTGGCGGGTCATTGCGACACCGTTCAAGTCATCGTTCACCCGGCAGGTTCGGTCACTGTCATCGACAACGGGCGAGGCATACCGGTCGGCATTCACGACAAAGGCGTGAGTGCGGCCGAGGTCGTGATGACTCAGCTTCACGCGGGCGGGAAGTTCAACAGCGACAGCTACTCGGTGTCCGCTGGCTTGCATGGCGTTGGCGTCAGCGCGGTCAACGCGGTGAGCGAATGGCTCAAGATGGAGATCCGCCGTGAGGACAAGCTCTGGTTCCAAGAGTACGAGCGCGGGGCTCCGAAGGCGCCGCTGAAGGCGATCGGCACGAGCAACAAGACAGGCACCAAAGTTACGTTCAAGCCCGACCCTGAGATCTTCACCATGATGGATTTCAGCTTCGAGGTGCTGAACAACCGCTTGCGCGAGATCTCGTTCCTCAATGCGGGCCTCGAGGTGACACTCGAGGACGAACGGGGTGACGGCAAGAAGGTTGCCCACAAGTATGAGGGCGGCATTCGCGAGTTCGTCGAGTCACTCAACAAGAAGAAGACGCCGCTTCACGATGAGGTCATCTACCTCCACGCCGTAAAAGACGGCGTCGACGTCGAGATCGCGATGCAGTGGAGCGACTCCTACAACGAGTCGATTTTTCCCTACACAAACAACGTGTTCAATCGTGACGGGGGCACGCACATGACAGGCCTCCGGACCGCGTTGACGCGAGTGATCAATCAGTACGGTTCGCGCGAGAAGCTCCTGAAAGACCTCAAGAACCCGCTCAGCGGCGAGGACGTGCGTGAGGGGCTGACCGCGATCATGTCGGTGAAGCACCCGGACCCGGCGTTTTCCTCGCAGACCAAAGACAAGCTGGTGTCGAGCGAGGTCAAGGGCATCGTCGAGAGTGTTCTCAACGAGAAGCTCAGCCAATACCTCGAAGAAGAACCGAAGGCCGGCAAGCGCATCGTAGAAAAGACAGTGCTCGCCGCACGCGCCCGCGAAGCCGCGCGTCGTGCGCGTGAGATGGTGCAGCGCAAGGGCGTCCTCGACGCGAGTACGCTTCCCGGCAAGCTCGCAGATTGCCAAAGCAAGGACGCAAGCGAGTGCGAGATCTACATCGTCGAGGGTGATTCGGCGGGCGGAAGTGCAAAGCAAGGGCGGGACCGCCGCTTCCAGGCGATTCTTCCGTTGCGCGGAAAGATCCTCAACGTAGAGCGCGCGCGCTTCGAAAGGATGATTTTGAGCGCGGAGATCGGCACGCTGATTACCGCCCTGGGCTGCGGCGTCGAGGGTGGGGAGAATTTCAACATCGAGAAGCTCCGCTACCACCAGGTCATCATCATGACGGATGCGGACGTCGACGGTTCGCACATTCGCACGCTGCTCCTGACGTTCTTTTATCGTCAGATGCCGCAGCTGATCGACAAGGGCTACCTCTACATCGCGCAGCCACCGCTCTACAAAGTGAAGAAGGGCAAGAAGCTTCAGTACCTGCAAGATGACGGCGCGTTGAGCACACATCTGATCGAGCTCGGCACCGACAACCTCCTGCTCAGCATGAAGGAGGGCAGCACTCAGCTCGTCGGGGAGCCCCTGCGCAATCTGGTCAAAGATATCGCTCGTTTTCGCTTGCTTCTCGAGAACATTGGACATCGGGTGGACCCCCTGGTCGTCGAGGCGCTCGTCACGGCAACCGATCTCGAGATCGAAGACCTTGCCGATCGAAAGAAGGTCGAGGCTGGCATCGAGGCGCTCAAAAAGTTTGTTCACTCCAAGCGAGAGGGCGAGTTCGAGGCGATCATTGAGCAAGACGAAGAGCACGACCGGCAGAGGGTTATCGTCGAGACACAAGATGGCGCCACCAATCGCATCACGACACTCGACTTCGATTTCCTTTCGGCCGGCAACGTCTCTGAGCTCCGCCAGATCTACCAGGGCATTCGAGCGCTAGGCGAGCCGCCCTTCGTGCTGACCGTGCTCGACAAGGCTGGCAAGCCGGCCGGCGAGGCTTTCGAAGTTCCCGACATCGAGGCGCTGTGGTCTACGATGGACGCACGCGCGCGAAAGGGTCTCAGCATTCAGCGCTACAAAGGCCTTGGCGAGATGAACCCGGAAGAGCTCTGGGAGACCACGATGGACCCCGAGATGCGGACGCTCCTTCAGGTGCGCATCGAAGATGCCCTCGAGGCGGAAGAGTTGTTCAGCGTGTTGATGGGCGACCAAGTCGAGCCTCGTCGCGCATTCATCGAGACCAACGCGCTCAACGTCACCAACCTAGATATTTAGCGAGCGAAAAGATCCGCCCACTAGCCGGTGCGGCGGGAACGGCGGAGCAGGGCTTGTACCGCTTCAGCAACGCGGGGCACTTCTTCCTCGAGCTGATCGAGGAGTTCCTTCGCGGCTTCGACGACGACTTCGCGCTCGATGGCGTCGAGCAGATCGCCGGCCCGCGCGGCACCGATCTGCTTGCTTGCGCCTTTGATCGAGTGAGCGATCAGCCGCGCGGCCTCCATGTCTCCGGCGTCCAACGCCTGGCCCAGCTTGTTTGCCGAGTCCTTCAGCTCCCTGACGTAGCTCACCATGACGTCTTGGATGAAATCGTCGTCTTCTCCGTCGAGGGACACGAGCTGGCGAACCATGTGGAGGTCTAGCGTAGCGGGCGGTGGGAGCGTCGACACGGGTCGCATCGAAGTGCTTCCGGAGATGGGCACCCACCGTTGTAGCGCTCTTGCGAGCATCGAGATACGCACCGGCTTGTCGATGGTGTCGTTCATTCCCGCCGCGAGGCAGCGATTTCGGTCTTCTTCAGTGACACTCGCCGTGAGCGCGATGACGGGAAGCTCCTCGGTCCTTGGCGAACGCCGAATGCGTTGCGTCGCCTGGAAGCCGTCCATCAGCGGCATGTAGCAATCCATGAACACGATGTCGTAGTCGTTGGTCTTTGCCTTTTCGAGCGCTTCGCGACCGTCGATCGCGATGTCGACCTCACATGAGAGCTTCTTCAACAGCGCTTCGGTGACCATACGGCTGGTCGGGTTGTCCTCGGCCACCAGCGCACGCACACCTTCCCGGATCAACAGGTCGCCCGTTCCCGTCGAGTCAGCGACGCGAAGAGTGTCTTCCGGCCCCGGGGCGATGTCGACCTCCGCCCAGAAGGTCGTTCCTTCGTTGACCTTGCTCTGCACCCCGAGCTCCCCGCCCATCAAGTCGACCAGCTGCTGGGTGATTGCGAGCCCCAACCCGTTGCCTCCGGAGCTCCGCGGCGACGCTGCGTCGCGCTGGTGGTAGCGGGTGAAGATCCTGAGCAGCGCTTCGTCTGGAATCCCAACGCCCGTGTCCCGCACTGAAAGACGAACTCGAGTCTTGTCAGACGATTCGACGACGTCGGCGCGGATGAGCACGGACCCCGACTCGGTGAATTTGATCGCGTTGTTGACGAAGTTGAGAAGGACCTGCCGGATACGGCCACTGTCCCCGATGAAACGCCGGTTCGTGAACCCGTCCATTGCGCAATCGAGGTCGAGGCCTTTTGCGGCAGCACGCGGCTGCATGAGAGCCGCTACCCCGTCGATGAGGACGCTCATGTCGAACGCCGTGTGTTCGAGTTCCACCTGGCCCTTCTGCAGCTGTGAGAAGTCGAGGATGTCGTCGACGATGCCGATCAGGGCGTCCGCGGACTCGCGAATCGCCGCGACCATCTTCTCCTGCTTGTCGTCGAGCTCCGTGTCGAGCAGGAGGGCGCTCAGGCCGAGAACCCCGTTCATCGGTGTGCGTACCTCGTGGCTCATGTTCGCCAAGAATTCGGTCTTCGCTTGCGATGCGCGTTCGGCGGCGAGCCGCAGCTCCTCCATGCGAACGAGGGTGCGACCGCGGGAGGAGTTGATGCCGATCGTGACGGCAGACAGACCGAACAGGTATCCCGCACTCTGCACCCAATTGACTCCTTCGATCCAAAGCGACGTGGTACCCCAGCCGAGGTCTCCGAGGATCATGATCGTGATTACCCACCCTCGACTGTGAACGAGTGCGCCTGCTGCGAGCTGGATCAACAGATAGAAGTAGAAGACGGACGGTTCTCCGCTGATGGCGTAGCCGAGCGTGGCCGTCGCCGTAACCACGAGGAAGACAACACCCGCGATGTGTACAGACCACATCAGCGGCGGCGGTTGTGAATGTGCGCGCCAACCAAACGCGAGCATGGCGGCCCCCGTGAGCCCGTACATCGTCATCAACTGAAGCCCGGTTTGATCGAAGTCTTTAGACCACTGCCCCACGGATAGCCCGAGGTATGCGATTCCAGCGCAAAGGATCATCGTGACGAGGTGTTGCCCGGTGATCGCGTTCACCGCGGCCCATCGCTGGCTCGGGCTCAGCGGCAGTTGGGCGGCGACTGTCTCCGCAGCAGGGGCGGACCCCCACTCCCAGGTCTGCTTGTGCTCCCGGCCGTCCCCCATGAATTCAGTGTATCGGGGGGGAGCGCGCGATTCACGGCCTGTCCGGCGGAAGTTTGTTGCGTGCCTCACGAATCGTACGAACTGCGGTTTCGTGCAGCACCCCATTGGATGCAATTAGCTTTCCCGTGCGCGGGTCTGCGGCATCGCCTTCGTAGGTCGAAAGCTGCCCACCTGCTTCCTGCACGAGCAGGGCTCCCGCACACATGTCCCAGGCGTTCAGTCCTTGCTCCCAGTAGATGTCGTACGTGCCGTCAGCGACCAGGCAGAGGTCGATCGACGCGGCGCCGCATCGCCGAATGCCTCTCGCTCGCTGCAGAAACAGCGCGAGCTCAGCATGATTGTTGTCTGGATTCGACCAACGGTCATACGGGAAACCGGTGGCGCAGAGCGCCTCCTCGAGCTCGCCGCGCGTCGACACCGAGCAGGGCGTTCCATTGCGAAATGCTCCCATGTCCTTCGCGGCCTTCCACGTGACACCGAGCGCCGGCGCATGGACGACACCTGCGAGCCCCTGCGACCCGCGATAGAGTGCAATCGACACGCCGAAGAAGAAGTGGCCGTGCGCGAAGTTTGTCGTCCCGTCGATCGGGTCGACGTACCAGACCAACTCGCCCTGACCGCTCTCGGCGTTCTCCTCTCCGATGATGCGGTGGGCGGGGAACGCTAGCGAAAGTTGCTCGCGGATCAGCTTCTCGCTTGCGAGATCGTACTCCGTCAACAGGTCGAAGCGCCCCTTGCGGGAGATCTTCCCGGCTCCGCGCCAACCTTTCATCACGAGCTCGCCGGCTTGTAGCGCCACGCGCTCCGCGACGTCGAGTGCTTGCTGACTTTCCTTTGACACGGGCATGAAGTCGTGCATTTTCGCGGATTTCTAGCTCTGCGCCATCGGCATCTAAATGGCTGTGGGGTGTTCGCTGGCATTTGGACGCCAAAACCCGTAAAAGGCCGTGCGTCGCGAACTCCATGGTTCGAGCGCCGCCTGATGTAGGCAAATGTAGTTATGCCCGACAAGGACACCGTGACACCAAGCCTTCGCAATCCATTCGAATCGGATGGCGAGAACCAATCGTCTGCCGATGAAGCGAAGGGAGGTGGGCCCTACGATGCAGCCGTTCGACAAGCGGAGCAGCTACGCGAGCGCCCGCGCACCGCGGCGGGTCCGGTGCAGATCGGGAGGCAGCACGCCAAGCGCCGAATGACGGTCTGGGAGCGTATCGACGTGCTCCGCGATTCCGGGACCGAGCCGACGATTCTGTTCCAGAACTGGGGTCCGAATCTGGATGGCGCTTCGCTGGTGACGGGGATCGTGAAGATTCAGGGGCGCGATGTCGCTCTCTATGGTCACGATTTCACGGTTCGCGCGGGCTCTATGGACGCGACCAACGGCACCAAGCTCGCCAACCTGATGCGCCTGGCCGGTAGGCAGGGGATGCCGCTGGTGGGGATGAACGACAGCGCTGGCGCGTTCGTGCCGGCGGGCATCGGTGGGCTCGATGGGTACGCGGAGGTGTTCACGGCGCTTCGCAAGATCAGTGGCGTGGTGCCGAGCATCATGTGCATGTTTGGTTACAACGCAGGAGGAGGTTCGTACTTGCCGCGGCAGGGCAGCTTCATGATTCAGCCTGCCCACACGTTCTTCGGTCTGACCGGGCCGGGCGTCGTGAAGTCGGTGTTGGGCGAGGACGTGACGGCGGACGAGCTCGGTGGACCCGGAGTGCACAGCGCGAGCGGTGTCGTGGACCTCACCGTCCGTGATGAGGTTGGCGCGCTGCGAACCGCGCGACGGTTGCTGAGCTACATGCCCGGCAATAACCACGAATTCGCCCCGTATCAGGAGACTTCGGACCCGATCGATCGTCCAACGGGCGAGATCGACACACTCCTCAAGAAGGCGTTCAACTCGCCGACAGGCTTCAACACCCCGATCGACGTCCGAATCATTCTTCAGCAGATCTGCGATCACGGTGACTACTTCGAGCTACAGCCGCAGCGAGCGCGCAACACGGTGACGGCGTTCGGTCGGCTTGGCGGGCATGTCGTTGGCTTCGTTTGCAACAACAGCGCGGTGGCGTCTGGGCAAATCGACGTCGATGCGGCGCTCAAGAACGCGCGATTCATTCGTTTTTGCAACCTCTACAACATCCCGGTCATCTTCATGGAGGACACGACCGGATTCCTGCCAGGCCGAGATCAGGAGAGCCGCGGTATCGTGCAGGCGGGCAGGGCGATGCTCGATTCGATCATCGACCTCCGGACGCCGCGCCTTCTACTCATCATCCGCAACGCGTTCGGCGGCGCGTATGCAGCGTTCAACTGCTACGCCACGGGCGCCGATCACGTCATGGCGCTTCCGACGACTCGCGTCGCCGTCATGGGCCCGGCCGGCAAGGAGTTCGTCTATAAGAAAGAGATGCGCGACATGCGCAGCCGCGCGAGAACGCGCTTGCAAGAAGCGCTTGACGCCGGCGCATCCAAAGCCGACGCCGAAGCCGACGTGGCCGCGTGGGTCAAGGAGCAGGAGGCGGCATTCAACGCGCGGTACGAGAAGGAGCTCATGAACCCCAAGGAGGCGCTGAGCCTCGGCTCGATCTCCGAGATCGTCATGCCGGCCGACGTGAGGGCTTCGCTCGCGAAGAACCTCGACTTTTACTTGTCCCACTACACCCCGGAACCGTGGCAGGCGGTTCAGCGTGAGTTTCACTGATGGTTGCTGACAGCTACACACAGAACCCGCTCATTCACCGGGATCGCCGGCTCGGAAAATCCGAGTCTGCCTGGGTGCGCTCGTTCGGTTGCGAGGACATGACCGTCCTCATCGTGTGCCGTGGACCAATTCGGCGTGAGGCGCTCGACATCTTCGCAGAGATGGGGATGACCAAGGTCGGCATCCTTCTCTCGGAGAAGGACTCGATTGTGTACCCCCGTGCCCTGGCCCCCGAGCTTCGACGATTGGACCCGTCGCGCGTTCACGCGGTCTCGGACTACAGCGGCGCAAACAAAGAAGAGCGAAACGAGCGCATCGCTCAGATCATCGGTATCGCCAAAGACAACGGCTACGACTACATTTTCGCGGGCTACGGCTTCATGGCGGAGGACGAAGAGTTCGTCCGCTCGATCGAAGAAGCGGGCCTTCGCTTCATCGGCCCTTGCTCGCATACGGTGCAGGCGGCTGGCTTCAAAGATGAGGCGAAACGCACTGCAGAGCGTGTAGACGTGAGTGTCACGCCGGGCATCAACAACGCCACGGCCCGGTTGCTTCTTCGCAAGCACTCGGACCGAAAGGCCTTGGCCAAGCTCGCCAAGAAGCACGCCCTCGACGTGGCCGAGCTCGGCAACGACAGCGTAGAGCTCGATACGCTGGCAGACGCGGTGCTCGGCGCCTCCTACGACGCTGGCATCGATCTCTACACCGTGGACGAGCTCGCTGAGCAGATTCAAATCGAAGTCACCAACATCCTCGAAAAGCACGAGGGCAGCCGCATCCGCCTCAAGGCGATTGGCGGTGGCGGCGGGAAGGGGCAGCGGATCGTCGACGCCGCCGACCAGGCGCTGCCCATGGTGCGCGAGATTCTGAGCGAGGTGAAAACGCTCGGGGTTGGAGACAACAAGAACATCCTCGTCGAGCTCAACATCGAGACGACGCGTCACAACGAAATTCAGCTCATCGGAAACGGCGAGTGGACGGTGTCGCTTGGCGGACGCGATTGCTCGCTTCAGATGCACGAGCAGAAGCTGCTCGAGGTCTCGATTACACAAGAGACACTCGGCGCCGCGGTCGAGCGCGAGCGCGCCGCGGGCAACGAAACCGGCGCCGCCGCAATTGAGCAGGACCTCCAGATTCTCCGTCACATGGAGGAAGAGGCCGAGCGCTTTGGTGAAGAGGTCAAGCTCGACTCCGCCTCGACGTTCGAGTGCATCGTCGACGGGCCCCGCCACTACTTCATGGAAGTCAACACGCGCATTCAGGTCGAGCATCGTGTCTCTGAGCTTTGCTACGCGCTCCGCTTCCGTAGTCCTAGCGACGCTGACGACTCCTTCGACGTGCACTCGCTCGTCGAAGCGATGGCGTTGCTCGCCAAGCACAAGGCCAGCCTCCCCAGGCCCGCGCGTGTTCGCCGCGATGCGGCCGCGGTGGAGGCGCGCCTCAACGCCACGGACCAGTCGCTTTCACCGCACGCAGGCGGCGAGATCATGTCGTGGTCGGATCCGATCGAAGGCGAGGTTCGCGACGACCAGGGCATCTGTTTCAAGAACCCCGACACCAACCTCTTCATGCGCTACAAGCTGGCCGGCGCGTACGACAGCAACATAGCTCTTCTCGTGACGACCGGCGACGACCGCCGCCAGAGCTACGACCACTTGCGTGAGGTGCTCAGGCGCACCGTGCTTCGGGGCACCGACCTTCAGACGAACCTGCAGTTCCACTACGGCCTCGTGCATTGGTTCCTCGCGAACGGCGTCGACGCCAAGCCGACGACACGATTCGTGGTTCCCTACCTGACCCTGGTTGGAGAGCTTCTCAAAGAGGCCAACGAGATCGACGCGGACTACGCCTACGACCGTCTGTGCGCTCAGTACTCGAAAGCGGCTTCGGCGGATCCTCAGGCCGCCCGGGCGACCAATGAAATTGCGGTGTTGAAGAGGACTCTCCTCGGCCGACCGCTCGGTCGCCTGCTGAGGCAGCCCCACCTCCTTTCGGCGTGGCTCAGCTCGAACAAGAATCACTTCGAGGTCGAGGACCGCCGCGTCACGTGGCGGCGCAACCCGCTACTGTTGATCGCCGAGACGTACGAACTGCTCCACATGGACGCCGGGGTGGACCTCCCAGCTGCGCATCGCATTTGGGAACAGGATCAGACCATCCTCAGTGATGGCGCGGCGTTCTACGCAACAGTGCAGGGGCGATTGGGCGACCGGCCTTGGCCCGAGGTCGACGCACTTCTGAAGCGCAAAAAGCCTCCGAAGGGGTTCGACGTCAAGCAGTGGCAACAGGTGCGCGAGGCGCATCTCGGCTTCCAGCTCGGGACCGAGCTCTACGGTCTGCTGCCTCTGATCGCGGACAAGGTTGGCTTCTTCGACCTTTGCGTGAATGACGACCTGACCCTCACCATCCCCGAGCGGCTCTTCGATCGCGATCACCAAGCGAAAATGAAGAGAGTCCTCGTGCCGCCTCCGGTCAACAAGGCCGACGAGATCGTCGCGGTGAGCGGCGGCATGTACTACGCGCAGGAAGCGCCCGGCATGCCCTGCTTCATCGAGGAGGGCCAACACTTCGAGATCGGCGACCCGCTCTACATCGTCGAAGTCATGAAGATGTTCAACAAGGTCTACGCGCCATTCGCTGGAACCGTTGACAAGATCCTCGTCGACACGGACGGTACCATCGTCTCGAAGGGCCAACCCCTCTTCAAGGTCACCCCCGACGAGAGGTTCGTCGAAGAAGACCCCGAAGAGGTCAGAGCCCGCGTCGAATCGAATACCGAGCAGTATTTGACCGTGGTTGCTTAACTTCTTCCGGACGCCTTTCGGCGCTGGCTTGTGCCGCTAGGTGATTGTCGGGGGGCGGTCGTCTCGTCGGGTGGCTAGGACGACTCGGTTGCGGCCTGCGGCTTTTGCTCGGAAGAGGGCGCGGTCGGCCGTTGTCATCAGGCGGGCTTTGAGGTCGCTTGGGGGCTGGCCGTTGAGGTGGCGCAAACCTTTGAGGGTGGCGACGCCGACGGAGACTGTGATCTTCGGGAGTGTTCCTGCTGGTCGCATCGGGCCCGCTGTGCTCGCTGCGACGTGGCTTCGGAGATGATCCGCTAGCGCGCGTGCGCTTTCTTTCGAGGCGCGTTTTTGGACAACGACGAACTCGTCGCCTCCGAAACGGAATACGTCACCCACGCCGGCCGCCGCTTCGTGTAACGCTTTGCCAGTGCGCTTCAATGCCTCGCTCCCCGCCGCGTGACCGAGCTTGCTGTTCACGCGCTTCAGATGATCGACGTCCACGAACATGAGGGCCATGTCGCGTTCGCCTCGCCGTGCGGAGGTCACGGCCCTCGTCAGCAAGCTGTTGAGCTCTCGCACGTTCCGGAGCCCCGTCAGCGGATCGTGCGCAGCGAGCCCTTCCTGCCGCCGAAGCGACGAGGTTTGGATCAACGATGTCGTGATGTAGCGCGCCAGTCCAGCGATGACGCGCGTGTCACGCGCTGTGAAGCGAACTGGCGACTTAGGGTTGACCAATTGCAAAATTCCGAGCGGTCGGCTCTCGTCGTGCAGCGACGCCAACAATGCCAACTGCGTTTCGTGCGATGAGCGCGTCGAGAATTGTGGATCGGACGCCAGTGACGAAGCGACGAATGGTGTTCTTCGGCCGAGCGCGCGCTTGGCCAGCCCTCCGTGGAGAGGAAACCCGTGCTCGAGCAGAAACTTCGCGTCGGGACCACATGCCGCGACGCAGCGAAGCGAGTCCACGCTCTGCCCAACGAAGATTGAACCCGCCGTCGCGCGGACGGCGAGTGCCGCTGCCCCGAGCCCCTCTTCGAGCACACGCATGACCGGCCGCGCCCGGGAGCTCGACGCCCCGAGAACGGATTCCTCGAGCTGTGCCCCCCTCAAGGTGTGAATCCGCACAACCAAATCGTAGGCAGTTAAGGAGTGATAAGCCAATCGAGTGCTCCGTTGTACTGCGCTGTAGGTGTCTATTGAGGTGAATGAAGCGTACAATGCGGCACGCTGGGGTTGGAGGGCCTCGATGGCACGCGTGGGTTTTATCGCCTTACTTTTTCTTGCGATTGTTGGCTTCGTCGCAGGTTGCGGACAAGAAAAGGCGCCCGTCGATCGCACTGGCACCAATGCGGTCGCAAAGAGTTTCTTCGTCGGCTCGTCCTGGTACTTCGGCCGGACCGTCATCGACGTCGACTACGAGGGCGGGCAGCTCGGAACGTTTCCTGGCGATGCGGCGCTCGACTTCCAAGGCTCCGACCTCGCGGCGATGCCACGCATCCGTTGGGTGATCGAAGAAAACAAACTCCTAGCGTTCCGTGACTACGAGCTCATCGAGGGGGCCAACCCAGGGATGCCCCAGCCGGGCTCCTTTCTCGGTCAGCCGGTTGCAGCGTTCGTGATCGAAAAGCATTTCGACATCCGTCGGGCCTACACCGATTCGACTGGTGAAGAGCTCAACATCATCGAGGAGAACGACACCGATCGGCCGTGGTACGAGCGCGAGTACATGCGCGTGAACTGGGCGACGAACCTCTTGCCCGGCTATTACGGACAAACCAGCGATCTCCTCGCGATTCTGGGACTATTCGAGCGACAGTCGGCCGAGCTCTTCATTCAGACCGGCTCCGATTTCCCGGAGTCCTGGCAGCCGCGATTCCACTTCATGCCATGCGATGGGATGGAAGACGCCGCCGAGACCTGCACCGAGCACGAGCGGCCTTGGGCGTCGGACTACGGCATCGATGACCTGTATGCGTTTGATTTCGTGACACAGGAGCTGCTTGCGCCCGGACAGGTAGTCGACCCGCTGCCGGTGCGAACGTGAACTGGTGCCAGTCGAGCTACACCGATGCACCAACCTGCACGACCACTGCGGTCTACGTCCGAAACAGCTTCCTCCGCGTGAGTGACGAGCGCCAATACGCGCCGGTGAACTGGGTGGACTCGCGCTTCGAGCGGGCAGGCTACTTCCGGCTCGAGCGCCCGACGGTGGATCGTTCGACCGATCCCAGCGACCCAGCCTACTTCGAGACCGACTTCCTCAACTACAGTATCAACCGGCACAACATCTGGTACGACTGGCACGACGCGGAGGGGAATCCGGTTCCGTACGCAGATCGCCGCGTTCGCCCGATTCTCTTTTACACGACGCCGGAGCTTCCCGCGCATCTCGTCGAGACGAGCTTTGAAGTCGCTGCCCGGTGGGACGAGGTGCTCATGCAGACGGTGCGCCGTGTGCAGGGGCGCCCCGCGGCCGTGTACCCGGACGTCGCGTGTCAGTCCGGTGACCCCGACGGTTATTGCTCGTGCGTGAACGATCCCGACACCGGAGCGATTCTCAATCCTACCTGCCCGGGCCGATACGACCCGTTCGAGACGCCGAGCGAAGCCGAAGCCCGGGGCGCACGCAGTCCCTACGATTGCTGGGTCGAAGTTCCCGCAGACGCGCGTCCCGACCTCGATCGCGCAGATTTGAGCGACGCCGACTTCAACGCTTGGTTTGGAGCGGAGCAGGCTGGCTCCGAGTGCGTGCTTCGCCTGCGCCTGAACACCTGCAACAAGGTGTCGATCGCTGACAACCGGGGTACCGTCGAAGGGCTCGACTGCCAGGAGCGCGGCGACTCACGATTCAAGTTCCTCAGCTATGTCGCTCAGCCCGGTACAGGCTTCCTCGGAATCGCTACGTTGCGCGGTGACCCCGTCACCGGCGAGATTCTCGTCGGCGATGCAAATATCGGAGGCCCGGCCCTCGACAGCTATCGCACGACCGCGCTTCAGATGTACGATCTGGTCAACGGCGATCTGACCGACGAGGAGTTCCTCACCGGTGAGGACGTTCGCGCGTATCTCGAGAACATCGATCGAGTACAGCTCCCGGCGCGCCCACGAATCGACTTCAACGCCGCTCTACGCAACGGTACAGCCTCGCCTGCGGACACGAGATCGATCGACGATCGCATGGGAGCATTCGTCGCCCGGGCGCAGGCCTTGGCCGGCCCGGCAGGACGCTCGAACACGTACATCGACCGGCGGGCCGCCCTCGAGGGCAGCGACATCGAGTACCGGCTCATGGAGAGCTTCGAAACGTTGATGCTCGCGGGCATCGACGTAGTGCCGGACGGATATGGGCCAGCCGACATCGACGATGACATTCTCGACCGGGTGTCGCCGATTCGCGTCCCCGCCCACGAGCAGCTGCGCGACTTCATCGAGCAAGAAAACGCGATCTCTCGGCGCAACGTCATGATGCCGAACGAGTACGTCGACACCTCCGTGCTCTTCTTCGTCAACGAGCACAAGAACTGGCCGCGCGCCCGCGTCGAGATCGGCCTCAATCAGCTGCTCTACTTCCACACGCAGCTTCACGAGCTCGGCCACTGCTTGGGGCTACGCCACGACTTCGCGGCGTCGGCGGACACGGGGAACTACGACGACGAATACTATCATATCAAGCGACAGTTCCCACTGCCGGATCCTGCCGCCTACGACCAGGACGGCTCTCGTGGGCTGAGCGCGAGCGAGCAGATTGCATTCGAGACCGCCCTCGACGAAGCGCGGCGCAAGCGCGAGCTGGCAGGGATCGACACGCACATGGACTCCTCGGTCATGGAGTACAACGCGCAGTGGTACGGGCGTACGGTCTCCGAAGCCGGACGGTACGACATCGCGGCGATCAGTTTTGGTTACGGCGACCTCGTCGAGGTGCATGACAATCGCGACGGTCGCGACCTCGCCGACATCGACCCAACCAACACCGGGCGAGCCTGGGCCAAGTACTACCAAGGGGGTGAATCCTGTGACGTCGATGCCGATTGTCCGTTCAGCGCGAATGGAGCTCGCGGCAATGAGCTGACCGACGTCAACGTGTTGGCGGGTCTCACGCAGGCGTGTGTCCCGCACCCGAATGGCGAAGCGACGCACGGCCGAATCTGCAGCGGCTTCGACGTCGATGCAGAGGAGCTCGCGGTGAACAATCCTCGCGGCAGATATCTGCCGGTCGACTATCGATTCTGTTCTGACGAGCGCGTTGGGACACTCGGGTGGTGCCATCGCTTCGATGAGGGCGACAGCTATCGGGAGGTCGTCCGCAACTTGGCAGAGCAATACGAGCGACAGTACATCTTCACCAACTTCAGGCGGTACCGATCGGACTTCGACATCGGTCCGTACATATTCGACCGCCTGATCGGTCGCCAGTTCACCATCCTACAAGACATCTTTCAGAACCTGCTCTTCCGCTATCAAGTCGATCCGGAGTTCCGAACCGACAATGACGACTTCGGGTTCTATGACCAGTTCATGGCGAGCGCAGACGTGCTGAATTTTTATGCGCGAATCTTGGGACAGCCCGACATCGGCTCCTACGCGTTGAACCCTGCGACTGGCAATTTCGAACGGTTCAGCGCCACGCCGGGCGCGTTCGGCTCGCAGGTGAACCTTTCGATTGGGCTTGGGCGGTATCTGTCATCGAGGTACCAGCGCGGTTTAACCGGCATCTTCCGGATCGAGCGTATCGGCTCGTTCTACGACAAATGGTTCGCGATGCAGATGCTGACGCAACGCGGATGGACGACCGACTTCACGCGCGACGTCCCGTTCTGGACCAATTTCTACGACTTGTTCCCGATCGAGATGCAGCAGATCTTCCAAGGGCTCATTCAGGACGAGCCGGAGTCGATATCTCCTCGAATCGCTTGCGACGAGAGCAGTCCGCCGAACTCGTGCGTCGATCCGCGAATCATCTACATGGACTTCTACCGAGGAGATTGCAGCCAGCCAGAGACCTGCAGGCCCGATCCGATCGAGGAGACCTATGCCGGGCTCGACATCATCGATGGCGGAAGCTCGGTGCTGCTGCAGTACCTGGCCGCGCTGTTCGCCCTGGCCGACTTTCCCGTCTTCTTCGACACCAGCTTTCAGAACCAGCTCTTCATCTGCGTCCAAGGGGAGGGGGACTGCTTCGTTCCAAGTGAAGGATCGGTCGAAGGCGTCGACTATGTCCGGCACAGCTCTTCGCGATTCGGAAAGACGTTCCTGGCTTTTCAGGTCGAGCCAAGCATCGCGATCCCCAACCAAGAGTCGATCGGGTTCAACATGGTCGAGGAGGCGTCGAACAACGCGTTTGCGATCGAAATCCTAGAGCGCCTCGCCGATGGACAAGTCGTGCTTCAGGGGGAGCTAGACGAGCTCGTCGGCCGTGGCTACCACGTTCCGCTCAGCGCGGACGAAGCCCTGGCCGACCTGAGCACCCTGGACAGACGCCAGCGCGCCCTCGAGTCGTTCTTCTTCCAGTTGATCGATCTTCAACGCCAGCTCGGCATCGCGAGCTACCTCGGGTTCTGAGCGATGGGCAAGGCAACACATAACAGCATCCTTCTCTTGCTGCCCTTGCTGCCCTTGCTGACGGTGTTCGCGGCCAGCTGCACGAAGGGCGGGCCGAGCGTGGATCGCACGCAACCGAACCTCGTCGACAAGGAGATCTTCGAAGGCGAGTGGTGGGTGGCGCAGACGGTCATCGACGCCGACGCCGACGCGACGGGTCCGACTTGGACCGGAGACATGGGCAGCTCCGACCTCGCGCTGGGCAGCGCTGGAGAGTCGAAGACTCTCGCCCGCATTCGATGGGTCATCGACGAGGGGTTCTTGTTCGCATTCCGGTCTTTCGAGCTCGTCGATGGCTCGAACACAGACGGAACCGATTCCGAGTACCGTGGCCAACCGATCGCTGCGTTCGAGATCGTCGATCACATCGACGTGCGCCCTCAGTACAACCCGGTCACGGGTGAAACCCGCAACATCGTCGAGGAGAACACCGAGGACCGCCGTTGGTACGAGCGAGAGTTCATGCGGGTCGACTGGTCCAAGAACCACGTGCGCTCGTTCTTCTTTGCCGCGGAGCTCAACGCGCTCGGCGGTTGGACCCTGGAGCCGGGCGAGTTCTTCATTCAGAGCGGCACGGCCCATTGCACCGGGGCGGGTGAGGAAGAGCAGTGCAGCTTCCCGAAGTCGTGGGAGCCGCAGTTCGTGACGGTCGGTGAAGATCCGGCCTATCGACATGCCAACGAGTGGCCTGACGGCAGCGAAGATGTGACGCACTACATGAGCTTCGTCACCTTCATGAGCCTATCGCCCGGCGGGGGCTGTATTCAGACGAGCGGCACACCCTGCCAAACGCTTTCGATTCCACATCGTTTGGCCTTTTTGCGCGTCCCTCCCGAGCACCAGTATGCGGCAGCAACGCAGAGCCACGAGGAGTTCGACCGGTTCGGTGTCTTTCGGACGTACCAACGTACGTATCTGAGATCGGACCAGGACAGCGTGACCCGCCGTTGCGATCGCAACATCGACTGCGGCATCGGGGGCTACTGTGACGCTCAAAGACACGTATGCGCGGGCGGCCTTGGCGAAGACTACGGGGAGACCGATGCGCTAGCGTTTCTGCGCCCGCGCCACAATCTCTTCGAGGAGTCATTGACCGAGGAGCCGTGCACCGTGGATTGGGAGTGCGATGGCCGGTTCGACGACGCACCGGGGGTCGGCGGGTCGGTCTGCGACCGCCATGCGCGAAGATGCACAATCCCTTTGCGCGATCGCCTTCCCAGACGGTTGGAGGATGGACCGGGCGCGGTTGCATACCATCTCACGGAGGGCTTCCCGAAGCACTTGGTGCAATCGGCCATGGAAGTCGTGGGTGCCTGGAACGAGGTTCTCATGCGTGGATGGCGCGCCGCCCGCGATCGGGCACTCCCAGGCTACGCCCAAGTACGGATCGACTGCCAAACGGTCGACCCGACGCGCTACTGCTTTTGCGGGTCGCCTGACGAGGCTGGCGGAACGTGCCGCGGCAAGTACGACCCGCTCGTTACCCCTGACGAGTGGATCGCGCGAGGGGTTGCTGACCCCTACGCGTGTCACGTCGAGAATCTGGATTTCGCGGAGCCAGAAACGCCCACCTCCTACGACGACTACCCACTGCCTCAGGCGTACCGATATCGCTTCACCGGTGACGAGTGTCTAATCGCGCTTCGCTCCAACACCTGTGACTGGCACCGCACCGACGCCACGCAGCGTTGCGACGACGTCGTAGACGAAGACGGCGAGCCGGTCGTTTGGGAACAGCTCGGCGACATTCGTTATCAGTTCGTCAACTACATCGACCAAGTGAATCTGGACATCGACGGCATCGCATACCCTTTAGCGGATCCCACCACGGGCGAGCTCATCGTTGCGAACGTGAACATCGCCGCGAAGAGCGTCGAAGCGATGGCCACGAGGGCGCTCGAGTATTTCCCGGTTCTGCGATGCGCGAACCCGGATCTCGGTTGCGAGCAAGGTGACGAAGCAGCTGCAGAGCAATACCTCAGCGGCGAGAATCTTCGTGGGTACTTCTCGCGGCTCGGACGAACGGAACATCCGCAGGGCCTGGCCGCTTCCGGCTCCGATGGGTTCAGTACCAACGACCCAAGCCGTCCCGCGCTTCCCGTCGACGTCAATGGCACCTTTCGTGCCGCCATGGAGCGTGCCCGGGGCCGCATTGATTCACTCCATGGGCAAGATGGCCGCGCGCAGATTCTGAGCGACCGCATGCGAAGGCTTGCCGGGACCTCAATCGAACAGAAACTCATGGGGTCGCTCGGGGTCAACGGCTCCGACGCGCTCAACCGGCACTTCGATTATGGGCAGACCCATGTCTACGGCATCACGCCTCAGAGCAGCATCTACGACGACGACGTCCTCGATCAGATCTCGCCCTTCAGGGGCTCCGGCTTTGCGCGGACCTTGACCGCTGGCGTCACTGCGCAGAGAGAGCTCTCCGCGCGAAACATCTGCTCCCTCAATCAGGTGCGCTTCCGTTCGCGTTACCTGGAGTACTGGGCAGAGGCGTTCCGAGGCAGAGCTCCCGCCGAGGCATCGATTCGAATGCAACAGCTGCAGGCACGGATTGTCCAGCAGCACGAGCTCGGGCATTCGATGGGGCTCCGGCACAACTTCGCAGCGAGCCTCGATCGAGACAACTATGGGGACGGCTACTTCGACGTCGTGATGGGCGTCTCGGGCGACGAAGGCGACGACCTCCCGCTACCGGAGCTCGATGACTACGATCTCGATAGCGACGGCTTCGTTGCTGGGCCGGAATTCGACCAGTACCTCGCTGAGCTACGCGACGCGCGAAACGACCGGGCTCGCCGCGGCACGCACAACTACACGAGCAGCTCCACGATGGACTACAACGGCGACATGGCAGACGCGCAGGGCCTGGGCCGATACGACGTGGCGGCCACCGTCTGGAACTACTTCGACCTTCAGGAGGCATACGACTTACGCGGCGCAACAGGGGCCCTCACTACGTCGCGGGAGGGTCCTTTCCAAGGGCTCGCGCGCTCGCATGAGGTTGGGCGCGTGTGGTGGCGTTCGTATCGCGGTGGGGAGAGCTGTCGCGCCGATGCGGATTGTCCCGTCTCGCAGGCGTCGGGGATGTTGCGCAATGGGCAGCCCGTCTACCAACGATGCGTGCAGAACCCTCGCAAGGTGTTTCCGCAGGAACGATGCAGTGGTCAGTCCGACTGTGTCTGTTCGAGCTTCGATTCGGACGTCGCTGACTATGCCGACTTCGCCGCCTACATCGACGGCGCGAGCACAGACCGGAGTTACGCGCCGGTACGCTATCTATTCTGCCCCGACAACCGCACCCACGACATCTCTTGGTGCAACCAGTTCGATGCGGGTGAGAGCTTCCGAGAGGTGATCGACCACTATCGCCGCACTTGGGAGGAGCGCTACCCCGAAGAATACTACCGGCGGTTTCGTCGCGACGGCGCGCGCGACGGCGGCTCGGTTCCCATGGTTCAGGATGCCGCCAAGATCTATCAACACCTGTTCTTCCGCTACAACTTCGAGCCTGGCTTTTCGCTGAACACGGGGCCGCTCGGCTTCGACGATCAGTTCCTGGCCTCGATCGATGCGATGAACTGGTTCGTCGAGATCGTGAACCTGCCCGACGAGGGGTCGTACGAGTACGATGCCGGTGAGAATCTCTACCGGTGGCTTGGCGAATCGGTCGACATACCTGGCGCGGACCTGACCCTGTTGCCGGGACACGGATTCGGCATGTGGACCAAGTACCAAGATGGCTACTTCGGTTTCTTTCGGCCGGAGCGAGCTGGCGTCTTCTACGACAAGTTCAACGCCCTTTGGGCGCTTGCGATCCGCGATTGGGGCCTGAGCTTCACCATCGACGAGCGCTACTTCATCAACTTCTACGATCTCTTCCAGACCGAAATGACCGAGCTCTTCGGAGGCCTGATCCTCCAAGACGAGAGCTGGTTTGCTCCACGGCTTCAAATGGAAGACGGCGAGCCCGTCGTGCAGCACATGAGTTGGTACCGCGGCTTGGCGTTGGGAGAGTGCGTTCAGAACGGGGCGCGCGTGCCGTGCCGAGGCAGTCAACGGGAGGTGTACCCGGGGCCAGCGATCACCGGGACGACCAACGAGGTGCTCCGAAGTTGGGCCGCAATTCTCGCGCTTGCGCAGTTCCCCGTTTACTACGACACGAGTTTCGAACAGCGGCTCCTCGTCTTCAAAGCTGGCAGCGGTTCCGGGTTCGACATTCCGGACATTCAATCCGACGGTAGTCCGACCTGTGTGTACGGGACCGACGGATTGGGCGCGGGCCACTTCGTCGTGGACCCGAATGTTCCGAACGGCTGCGACACGTCAGAGGATGCCGATTACGTGGTCTTCGAGTCGAACCGCTTGCTCCGATCGATCCCGCGCTGGCCGTAAAACTCCAAGAGTTGCAGCAAGGCGAATCGTTCCTGGAGTACCTGATCGAGCTGCAAACCGAGTACGGCATTAGCAACTTCTTCTGATGGCAGCCTCCCGGGGTTACACTAAGATTCTGGGATGGGGGATCTGGTGCCGAACAAGGATGACCTTCTTCGACAGTATCGAACGATGATGGTGATTCGCCGCTTCGAAGAAGAGGCGGCGCGCAACTACGCCAAGGGTAAGATTGGCGGGTTCCTTCACTTGTACATCGGACAAGAAGCGATTGCGGTCGCCGCAGCCGAAGTGCTCGAAGAACGCGACTACATCTTTCAAACCTACCGCGACCACGGCATTGCGCTTGCCCGCGGAATGTCCGCCAATGCCGCGATGGCGGAGCTTTTCGGCAAAGACACGGGGTGCTCGCGGGGCCTCGGCGGTTCGATGCACTTCTTCGACGTCGAGAGGGGCTTTCTCGGTGGATGGGCGATCGTAGGCGGCCATCTGGCGCTGGCGGCCGGCACTGCGTTCAAGTCGAAATACGCGGGCGAAGACCGCGTCACCATCTGTTTCTTCGGCGAGGGCTCGATCAACATCGGCGGCTTTCACGAGGCGATGAGTCTGGCTGGCCTGTGGAAGCTTCCGGTCGTCTTCGTTTGTGAGAACAATCAGTATGCGATGGGCACTCCCCTCGAACGAACCAGTCCGCTCAAGGATCTATCGATCAAGGCCAAGGGCTACGGTATAGTCGGCGATCGTCTCGAGGGTCACGATGTCGAGGTCGTGCAAGAGCGCATCGCTGAAGCGGTTGGCCGCGCGCGCTCAGGCGATGGCCCCACCTTCATCGAGATTCAAACTTATCGGTTCCGTGGCCACTCGATGAGCGATCCGGCGAAGTACCGGAGCCGGACCGAGCTCGAGCAACGCAAGCAGCAGGACCCGGTTGTATTGGTACGCGAACGGCTCATGGGGCTCGGCGTCGACGAGAACACGCTCGATGACATCGACATCGAGATCGATGAAGAGATCGACGTGGCAGTGCGTTTTGCCGACGAGTCGCCGCCTGCGCGTGAAGACGTGATGATGAACACGGTGCTTGCTGCGGAGGGTGAGTCGTGAGGGAGCTGCGCTACAGAGAAGCGCTCCGCGAAGCGATGTTCGAAGAGATGGAGCGCGACGACCGCGTGTTCCTGATGGGCGAAGAAGTCGGACACTACCAGGGCGCATACAAGGTGTCCGAAGGCCTGCTCGACAAGTATGGCGAGCGTCGCGTGATCGACACCCCGATTGCGGAGGCCGGCTTTGCGGGTGTGGGCATTGGGGCAGCGATGGTGGGACTTCGGCCGATCATCGAGTTCATGACGTGGAACTTCTCGTTCGTCGCCTTTGATCAGATCATCAGCAATGCCGCCAAGGTTCACCAGATGAGCGCTGGCAAGATTCACGTGCCCATCGTGTTTCGAGGGCCGAACGGCGCCGCAAAGCAGGTGGGCTCGCAGCACAGCCACAGCGCCGCGCCGTTCTATACCAACATCCCGGGTCTCTACGTCGTCCAGCCGAGCACGCCTCGGGACGCGAAGGGGCTTCTCAAGAGTGCGATCCGCAGCAACAATCCGGTCGTCTTCCTCGAGGGCGAAACCCTCTACGGCGTCAAGGGCGAAGTTCCGGACGAGGGTGTGGAAGAGCTGATTGCGATCGGCGAGAGCCGCTTGGCGCGCCCCGGAGCGGACTGCACGATCGTGACCTGGGGCCGCCCGTATTACACCGTGCTAGCAGCCGCTGAGAAGCTCGCGGCCGAAGGCATCGAATGTGAGGTGATCGACCCGCGCACCCTTCGACCTCTCGATACCACGCTGATGGTGCAGAGCGTGAAGAAAACCAATCGCTGTGTGGTGGTTCACGAGCACTGGCCGTATGGCGGCCCCGGCGCCGAAATCGTGGACCGGCTTCAGCGCGAGGCATTCGACTATCTCGACGCGCCGCTCGAGCGAGTGACCGGGCTCGACGTGCCGATGCCGTATGCGCCGAATCTAGAGGACAGGGTCCTTCCAACCGAGGAGAGGGTGATCGACGCCGTCAAGCGCGTCAGCTACTCGAAGTAAGCCATGGCCAAGATCATCGGACTACCCAAGCTCTCCCCGACGATGGAAGAAGGCACCCTCGTTGCGTGGACTAAAAAGGAGGGCGACGCCGTGGACGTCGACGATCTTCTCGCCGAGGTCGAAACCGACAAGGCCACGATGGAGTTTCGCTCCTTTGACCGCGGCGTGTTGCTGAAGATCCTGGTGCCGGAGGGTGAGACGCTGGAGCCGGATGCACCGGTGGCGATCATCGGGAAGGCCGGGGAGGATATTAGCGACTTGCTGGCCCAGGTGGAATCGGAGGCAGCGGCAGAGCCAGCGACAGTGGCAGAGCCAGTGACAGTGACAGAGCCAGTGACAGCGGCAGAGCCAGCGCCAGAGTCGGCGCCAGTGCCAGCGAGCGGGGGGAGGATTCTTTCTTCGCCTCTTGTTCGCCGTTTGGCTCGCGAGCGGAGAATTGATCTGCGGAGCGTTCAGGGGAGCGGGCCCCATGGCCGTGTCGTCAAGCGGGACATCGATTCGCATGACGTCGGTGGGGCCGGCGCGGTGGCGGCTGTTTCCGGCGAGCGGCTTCCTCCGCGTGTCGAGAAGGCGAGCAGCATACGGCGGACGATCGCGCGGCGGCTCACCGAATCGAAGCAAACCGTTCCGCACTACTATCTCACCATTGATGTCGACATCGCGCCGCTCGCCGATGCCCGCGAAGCGATGAATGCCGAGCTCGAAACCGCAGGCAGGAAGGTGTCGCTCAACGATCTCATCATCAAAGCGGCGGCGGTGGCGCTACGGCGGGTTCCCGAGGTGAATGCATCTTGGATGGGTAAGGAGATCCACTACCACCAGGTCGTCGACATTTCGGTAGCGGTGGCAATCGATGAAGGCCTGATGACGCCGGTGGTTCGCGATGCGGATCGCAAGGGTGTCGCGCAAATCGCAGACGAAGTACGCGAGCTTGCGGGACGCGCAAGAGACAAGAAGCTTCAACCCGAAGAGATGACGAACGGAACGTTCTCGATCAGCAACCTTGGCATGTTCGGGATCGAAGAGTTCACCGCAGTGATCAATCCGCCCGAGGGCGCAATCCTCGCAGTGGGAACGATTCGCAACGAGCCCGTCGTCGAGAACGGCGAAATCGTCCCCGGCCGCCGCATGCGGTTCACGATGAGCTGCGATCACCGCATCATCGACGGCGCAACCGGCGCGAGGTTCATGGCGGCGTTCAAGCGAATCGTAGAAGAGCCGCTAACCATGCTCATCTAGGCGCTAGCACTCGTACCTCGATGGGGGTGCTCAGAGGTACGCACGGGCCTTTGGGAACACGACACGGGGATACGACGAACGGCTCGGCTTGCAATTGTGGTCGGATGGACTTGGGAGCTTTGACCACGCAAGCCTCGCCTCGACGCGAGCGCCCCCGCGTGATGCTATTCATACAAGAGAAGCCCACTCGGACGAGCTCGCCTCTCGAGAACCGTGGCAAGGGCCGCCAGCGTTTGTTTTCGACCAGGAGTAAGCCCGGTTACTCGATGCCTACGGCTGCTAGTAGGTGCACGGGGAGGCGGGGGACCCGCCGCAGAGCGCATACTCGATAAGCAGCCCCGGCTCTTCGGAGCTCTGGGGCGTCGCCCAATTGTAGGTGGAGCAGACAAGTACGCCCGGCTCCCGCACGATTGCTCCGGTCAGAAGACCGCTAGGGAACAACTCCAAGTGGCACTCGATGTCGGGGTAGATGCCACTCAAGTCGACCACATGAAAGTCGACCGTCAGATGCCGCTCGAAGCCGAGCCCGAGTCCCAATTCATAGGGCAAAGCGAAGTTCGGATACAACGTGCCGTCGGGACCCGTGCCCACTCCCACCGGACGCTCGTCGTCCTGCCGAGGCACGAACGTGATGTCGAAGGCGCCGGGGACAACGACGTACTCGTCGGTTGCCGGGTTGAGCCCCTCTGAGGCGCCGGGGAACACCACGTAATGGATGGTCCCGAAGGCGAACCCGTGGACACACCCTTCGCCCGCGCACTCGGCGTACTTGTTGGTAGCTGCGGGCGCTGGCTCCTCTGGCGTGCTTGGAGAACCATAGATTCCGGGGGGGGGAGGCGGACCGCTATCGCCGCATGCGGCGGCAACCACGGCGAGAGCTAACAGTAGAAGTGACTTGCGATTCATGCGATTCCCTGCCGTTCAGGATACCGAACCGTGACGGGCGCGGCATATTTCTTGTTTACTCGGTTCCGAGACTTGGCGTTTGGGGCGTTGGGACGCAGCGGTTTCGCAGCCCTCGAATAATAGGCTCTGCTCCTGACTCAGTTCGGCGATGACACGCTTCAGCGCCAGCGTTCGCCCCACGTCATCGTCCAACGACGTGATCCTGTTCCGTGCGAGGAGTCGTATGGAGGGGCTTTGGGGAACACGTCATGGGGTGGAGTCGGCGCGTGAGTGACGAGCGGCCATGACAGCAACTACCGCCGATTGGCGCGAGCTCCGAGGGGCGGCTTGCGTGGCCCCGCCTCCCCAGTCCTTCCGGCCACATTTGCAAGCCGCCCCGTCCGGCGAAACCCCGTGTCGTGTTCCCCAAAGCCCCGTGCGTACCTCAGAGCGCGCCAGTGTCAGTGTCAGCGCCAGTGGTCGTGGTGGGCGGGCAAGGGGACGGGCAAGTTTGAGGGTTGGCGGGCTAGCAGGCGCCGTGAAAACGCTTGGCATCCGCGGGGAAGATCTTTCCTGGGTTCAAGATGTGCTTCGGGTCGAACACATCCTTGATCTTCTCCTGCAGCGCAATCAACGCGGGGGACTGCTCCATCGGCAGGTACGGGGCCTTGAGGATGCCAATCCCGTGCTCGCCGCTCAGGGTGCCGCGCAGGTCGATCGTGCGCCGGAAGAGCGATTCGATCGCCTGGTCGACGCGCACTTTCTGGTCGGGATCGTCCCATAGGAAGTTCACGTGCAGGTTGCCGTCGCCGGCGTGCCCATAGGTGGGCATCAGGAGCTCATGCTGCTCGGAGAGCTGGGCGCAGTAGCTGAGGAGCTCGGCCATCTTGGTGCGGGGAACGACCACGTCTTCGGCGAGCTTGTTTTTGGCTTGGCGTCTCAAGCTGTGGCTGAGTTCGCGTCGCGAGGCCCAGAGCCGCTCCCGCTCGCTGCGACTTTGCGCCACCAGTACCTCGAGCGCGTCGAGGTCGAACAAGATATTGCCCATTCGCTCGAGCTCGTTTTCGAGCGCAGCCTCTTCGCCGTCGAGTTCGATCAAGAGCATCGCTTTGGTCTCTTCGGGAATCGACAGACCGGCTTCCGGGCGCACGATGCGAATGGCTGCCTCGTCGAGAAGCTCGATACATGCCGGAAGCTGACCCTGGGCGAGCAGGGCTGAAACCACCGGCGCGACCTCTTCCAAGTTGGAGAAACAGGCCATTGCCGTCACGGTGGATTCCGGCTTCGGGATCAAACGCAGCGTCGCCTCGGTGACGATTCCGAGCGTGCCTTCGCTGCCGACCATCAACGCGGTCAGGTCATACCCGGTTACGCCTTTCTTGGTCTCGCGGCCGAGCTTGAGAACCGTCCCATCGGCGAGCACGACATCCATCCCCAGGACGTACTCTCGCGTCACGCCATACTTGAATGCCCGCGGTCCTCCGGCGTTCGTCGCGATGTTGCCGCCGATTGCACAAGAATCGAGCGAGTTCGGATCCGGTGGATAGAAGAGTTGCTCTTCCTCCGTGACGCGCTTCAGCTCGCCTAGGACCACTCCAGCCTGCACACGCGTGGTCAGCTCCTGCTTATCGATGCCCTCGATCGAATTCATCTTCTCGAGCGCCAGCACGATTCCGCCTGGCACCGGCACCGCGCCACCGACGCGGCCCGTGCCGCCGCCTCTCGGCGTCACGGGAACCTCGTGCTCGTATGCTGCCTTCATGACGGCCGCGACGTCGGCTGTGCTCGTGGCCCGCACCACCGCCTCGGGCATACAGGGTTCGGCTTCGCTTTCGTCCCGCGCGTACCCTTCGAGCAAGCTCGGATCCCGAATCACAGAGCCGCTCCCGCACGCGCGCTCCATCGCGATTAGAGCGCTATCGAGGGACGCCATGCCTTGAGCCTTGGGGCGCTACCCACAGGTGGTCAAGCTCTCGGGATGGCCGGCGTGCGACGGACAGACACAGGCGCTATCCTTGTCACGTTCGCTTCTAGCCTATGCGTTTCTTTGCTTGCGTTCTGCTGGCCGCTGCAGCTTCGGTCGGTTGTGGTGAAACGGCTGCTCCTACGCTTCCGCCCGGCGCGGAACGCGACGCCTCCGTTGATCCGGACGGCGGTACCGGTGGCGGCGGGGGCTCCGTTGACCCGCCAGACGGCGGCTCCGATGGGGGCAGTGCCGACGGTGGTCCGGATGGAGGAGGCTCATGGTGCACGACCAGCACGCTCTGCCCGGCCTGCCCAAACCCGGACGCGCTGTGCGATGCAGACAACCCATGTGCGGTGGGTGAAGTCTGCCTCCTCACGGGTTGTGACGAGTTCTCGCGTTGTTTCGTCATCGGTGGCGGCGAGTGCCTCGCAGACGACGATTGTGGCGATCCGGCTTATGCGTGCAACCCAAGCATCCGCCGCTGCCTACGCATCGAGCCGGGTTGTGACGATTCCAACGATTGCGTTGCAGGCTTCGCTTGCGAGACCAACGCGTGCGTCGACCGTCGCGTTCCATGCGAAACGGGCTCGGACTGCCCGCACGGGTTCACCTGCTTCTTCGCAAGCGCCGATCAACGGTTCTGCCGACGCATCGCACGCCCGTGCACAGGCGACATCGACTGTCTCGTGTTGGGCGTTCCGTGTGGCGACGCCGACGAAGATGGCGCGAGCGAATGCATGCCGTCGCTCGTGCCCAACGCGCCCAATCCTGTTTCTTGCCGCAAGACGCTGTGCCCCGACGAGGCCGCGCCTGTGTGCGAGTCATCCGTCGTGGGGACGGGAGCCGTCTGTGGTCGCTTCGGCCTCTGCGCCTCGGTGGACGATTGTGCCGCCGCCGCCGGTTTCGAGTGTCGCGACCTCTGGGGCGATGGGCGGGCGGAGTGCGTCCTTCCGGCCGGATCCTGTGTAGATTCGAGCGAGTGCAGCACCAGGCAGGTATGCGCATCCCCCCGCACGGGTGAGAGCCCCACCTGTGTCGGCGGCGCGGCGATGTAGGTCTTACACAACTGCGGAATATGCTGTAGGGTGGTTTCCCCCGAATGTGAGCAATTTCACAATGATATCCCTGCTGCAGACCGGTCGATTGTCGATGTTTTGTGCGGTGCTTGTCGCTGTTGCGGCGTGCGGCGAAGGCCATGCCACAAACGAGAGCGAAAACGCGATCATCGACCCGCCGGCGCAGTGCTCCTCCGGCCGGCCCGACTGCTCCGTCAGCGAAGACTTTCCCGACGGGAGCGACTTGAACGCCACCAACTCGGCCGGCGTCCGCTTCTCGACCGTTTCCGACGGGCTCGTCGTCGACCGCGTCGGCGTATTGCCCGACGTGGATGGCGATGGCGTTCCCGACGACGCGGACGACTGCCCTGGCACCCCGGACTGGATCAGCTGCGACAACGACCCCTCCAACGATGGGCTCTACCAGACCGTGTTCTTCGATATGTCGGGCGCTGGGGAGGCCGTGCGCACCTCAGTCGCGAACACCACCGCTGAGATTCCGCAGATCGACGTTTACTTTCTCATCGATGCGACCCCGACCCTTGCCGAAGAGATCGCGGTGCTTCAAGCCGAAATTCTCACCATCGTCGACGACGTCCGTCTGAACTTTCCCGATGCGCAGTTTGGTCTCGGTTTGTATCGGGAGTACCCCCTGGTCCCACTTGCGCCCGCACACAGCCAGGCGCCCTACCATCACATTCTCGATCTGACCGCCGATGAGGTCCTCGTGCAGGTCGCGGTCAGCACGCTCAACACCGTGGCTAACGCGACGACCCCTTCTGCCGCAACCCAGGCGCTCTATTCGGTCGCCACCGGGCTCGGCCTTGGTGACATGGTGCCCAACCGTGGTGCGTGTCCGAATGCCCCGGACGCCGATATCGGCTATCCGTGCTTCCGCCCCAACGCGTTGCACGTGGTCATGAACATCACCGACGCCGAGGTTTACAACGGTCCGAGGGCCACCGGCGCTCAGTACGGAGACCCTCCTTTCGCAGCAGGAGTTGGCGCGGGCGCCATGGGCTTGCCGCCAGTCGAGATGTTTCCGGCGCTCTTTGCTGCGGACACCGCCGCCATGCCACTGGATCTCGGCGATCTCTCCGGCACGTCGCTGACGCTCATGGGTATGAACACCCTCCTGACCGATCAGGTCAACACTGCGATCGCTCCGGGTTGTGCCTCGCCGCCACCGATGCCGCCTGATCCACCCGGAGTCGACATGGACGGCAAGGATGTGGTGCTCGCGCTGCGCTTCGACTCGGCGCCGATCAGCGTGAGCGTGTTCGCCAACAACACTCATTGGCCCGGCGCAAACGTGGCCCTCTTCGACGACGCGCTGCTCAATCCCGCACTGGCGCTCGCATGCGACGGCGGGGCGATGGGTGTGGGCAACTGGGGCTCGATCGCTTGGGCGCCCACGACGTCGCAACCGTACTACCTGGTTGCCGACGGCATCATCCCCGCGGCCGATCCGGGCCACATGCCCGAAGGAGCCTTCAGTATCTCCATCGTGCATGACGGCGATCCCGCAAACTCGGCTTGGCTCACATCCGACGCGCCAATCCTATGGACCGACGTCGAAACCGCGTTGCTCGCGAGCGACATTCGCGTCGCCAGCGTCGTCACCTTGAGAAACGCGATGGACATGGTGAGTGGCGGGAACGACGACGCGCGCCGCATCGCTGCGGCCACCGATGCGCTCACCAAGGCTGGCGGCCAGTGGGTCACCGAGCTGGCCTCTGCGAACGGTGATGGTCTCGAGGCCGCGATCAGCAACACCATCGCCCTCGCGTGGACCTCCTCGGCCTACGACATCGAGTTATTCGACGTGGACAATGACGAGACCACTGAAGACGAGCGGGATTTCGTTACCCTGATTCGCTACAACGATTGTGCGCAAGGCGAGCCCTTCGAATGCGACAGCGGCGCAGGCAATACCTGCACCCGCTGCGATGTTGGCGCTTTCTTGGAGTACGATGTGGTCTTCGCGAACAACTGGTTGCCGCCGACCGGAGATTCGCAAGTGTTCAACTTCGAGCTGGTCGCACGGGCTGACGATGCCATCGAGGTCGAACGGATTCCCGTTCGGGTCATGGTGCCCGACGCGGCAGCCCACGAGTTCGACAATCTCCCCGGTTCGAGCTTCTATCGCAACGTGTACGACAGTACCGTGCGCTGCGTCGCGCCGCACGAGGCCCCCAAGTGGGGGGACCTGCAGTGGATGGGAAGCACGCCGGGAGCGTCCAGCATCGAGTTTCAGATTCGCACGGCCAACTCCATCGCAGACCTCCTGACGGCGATCCCGGCAACCGTGGTCATTCAGACCACCGCGATGACCGGCAATTTCAATCTCACCGAGGAGCTCATCGCGAACGGCCAGCCCTACGGCCTGCCGTACATTCAGATCACGGCCATGCTCAACCCTACGAGCCTCCCGCCGACGAGCCCCACACTGGAAGGTTGGTCCTTCGAGTTCTTCTGCGAAGCTGCGGAATGATCTGACCCCTGCTAGCATCCGACCGCGTGGCGGAAGCAAAGCGAAAGCTGAGCCTCGCAGCATGGGCTTGGGTGTTGATCGCGGGCTTGGCGGTGTTCGAGCTCGTGGCGCATCCGCTAATCCGCGCGGCGATCCCAAGCGACGAGTCGTGGGAGGCGGCGTCCGCGTTCGTCCGCGCGCGCTACGAGCCCACCGATCGCATCGTCGCGGCTCCACCGTGGGCAGACCCCATCGTCCGTCATCACCTCGGAGACCTTCTGTCTTTGCGCATGGCTGCTCCGGGTGACCTCGCGGGAATCGACCGCATCTGGGAGCTCAGTGTTCGCGGTGCGACGACCCGTGAAGAGCGGCCGGCTCTCGAGCAAGAGTTCGACGGCGTGCGCGTCCGCATGTGGCCTGTATCCACCGATGGTGTCCTCTACGATTTCGTCGAACACATCGGGGACGCGCGAGTCGAGCTAGTAGCGGAAAGCGGTGTCGAAACCTGCCCGTGGACGAGCGCCCGCCCCTCGCGCGGAGGCCTCGGCCACGGTCCAATGACGCCACTCGAACGCTTCGTTTGCGACCCGCGGCGCCCGTGGCTGTGGGTCGGACCCACCGTTTTGCAGGACCTTGAGCTCCAGCCGAGGCGTTGCATCTGGCAGCATCCTGCCGGCACCGATCCCGTCCGCGTGACGTTCCACGACGCACCGCTCGGAGAGCGTCTCGTGATCCGCGGAGGCATCGACTACAACAGCGAGCGTGGACGCGCACACGGTCCGGTTACGCTCCGCGTCTGGGTCGATGACCGTTTGATGGGCGAGCTCGTTCACCGTGACGGTGACGGTTGGTCGGGCATCGACGTCGACACCTCCGGGCTTGGCCTCGAGCGAGCCGAAGTGCGCTTCGAGACCACCGCGATGGACCCAACCGCCCGGCTCTTCTGCTGGTCCGCCTCCGCCCAAGGGGCGCGCGATGAGTGACGGGCGGGCCTTGAAGAGGAGCGACCATCTCATCGGTGCCGGTTTGTGCGTTGCGTACGTGCTGCTCCTCGCCGGAACCGCATCCGACTTGGGAATGTCCCGCGACGAGAGTTTCTACGTTCACGCCGCCAAGAACCACGCGGGCTGGGTCTCACAACTCTTCAGCGATCCAGTCCTCGCACTCGAGCGCGAGAGCATCGATCGGGCATGGGCTTACAACTGGGAACACCCGGCGTGGATGAAGTTGAGTTTTGCCTGGAGCTGGTTGGCGCAGCAGCGCTTGGGACTCTTCCCAACCGAGTCACTGGCCTTCCGCTTTCCCGGGATACTCACCGCAGGCCTTCTGCTCTGGCTGATCTACGCCTGGGGCGTATCGGTCATGCGTCGAGAAGGGGCGCTCTTTGCGGCGCTGGCCTTCGCCCTGATGCCGCGCGTCTTCTATCACAGCCATCTAGCGTGTTTGGATGTTCCAATCGCCTTCTTCGGCACCCTGACCGCGTATGCGTATTGGCGTGCGCTGTCCGATCGCCGCTGGCTCCCGGCCGTCGGTCTGGCATTCGGTCTTGCGCTAGCGACAAAGCACAACAGCTGGATGTTGCCGGGGATCTTCCTGGTCCACTTTCTTTGGCTCCGCAGGGACGAGGAGCGCACCGGCCGCATCGAGCGCTCTTCGATCATGTGGCTTCCAGCGATGCTGGTCGGCGGGCCGCTGGTGTTGGTCGGAACGTGGCCGTGGTTGTGGCATGGCACTTGGGGTCGCCTACTGGCTTACGTGAGCTTCCACCTCCGACACGTCCACTACACGTATGAATATCTGGGCGTCAGCTATTTCGAGCCGCCACTCCCCGTCTCCGTCCCGTTCGTGATGACGCTATTCACCGTGTCGCTCACAGTGCTGGCTCTTGCACTGCTCGGCGTCTACTACCGACGCGAAGGACTGCGGCCGCCTTGGCGTACCCATCTGGGCGACGCGGCCAGTCGCCGAACCGAGGTGCTCTGGTTCGGCTGTATGCTCGCACCGCTACTCGCTATCGCGCTGCCCACATCGCCCATCTTTGGTGGGACCAAGCATTGGATCACGGCTTATCCATTCCTTGCGCTCTTCGCGGGTTGGGGCCTGCTCGCCGTCCTTGAGCGGGCGGAGCTCGAGGCGTGGATGCGGCTGCATTGGCCGTCCTGGGCGTTCGCAGCGCTCTGTCTCCTTCCTGGCGCAGTGCAAACCGCGCACAGCCATCCATTCGGTTTGTCTCACTATACGCCGGTCGCAGGCGGGGTTCCGGGCGCGGCGGATCTTGGCATGAATCGGCAGTTCTGGGGCTTTACCACCGGCAGCCTTGCTGCGTGGATTGGCTCGAGGCTCCCAGACGGCGGGTCGGTTTGGATCTGTGACACCACACACGGCGCGTGGGCCATGTTGCACGCAGACGGCTTGATCCCCTCCAACATCCGTGCAGCTTCGCAGATGAGCTCCGCGGATTTGATCCTGGTGCACCACGAAGCCCACTTCAACGAAGTGGATTATCAAGCGTGGGTCGTGTCGGGGAGTGTGCAACCCGTCTTCGTGCTCCGCTACGACGGGGTGCCGATCATTTCGGTCTACGAGAACCCCCAACTTGCGACTGAACCAACCGGACGCGATTAGGTCGAGCGCCGGTTAGCCTTATCGATGCCGGCACGCGCCTTGTTCATCAGCGCGATGAGGCTCTCGACGATGCCGATCACCACATAGGCTGCGAGCAACCAAACCAATGCCATCGACGGGTGTATCTTCAGAGCGATCCACACCGTCACGCCAATCGCCACCGACATGAAGAGCACCGTTCGCCAGTTGAGCTGTAGGTCTTTGAAGGAGCGAAACGGCATCGTGCTCACCATGAAAACCGAGAGTGCGATCACGAGCACAGAGATCAGAAACGGAGAAAATGGGAGCTTCCCGGTCAACGTGTTTGCAACCACGATCGAGATCAAAATACCGGCTGCGGCAGGGATCGGCAGCCCTTGCGTGTACTTGCCGGGCGCATGTGGACGGCCGTCGTCTCCCGTTGCGTTGACGTTGAAGCGAGCGAGCCGGACAGCGCCTGACGCGACGAACACGAACCCGACCAGCACGCCCCCGGTGCCGAGCTCGGAAAGCGACCAGTGGTAGACGAGAATGCCAGGCGCGACGCCAAAAGAGATCACATCCGCGAGCGAGTCGAGCTGGACCCCGATGGCCGTCTGGGTCTTGGTCAGGCGCGCAACCCGGCCATCGATGCCGTCGAAGAAAAGGGCGAACACGATGAGGAGCGCGGCGCGATAGAACTCATCGCCCGTCGGCTGGTCGGAGAGAATCACGATTGCGTAGTAACCGCACAGCACACTCGACAGTGTGAAGAGGTTGGGAAGGATGAAGAGGCTCTTCTTGAGGTCGACTTTCACGCTAGGCCCGACTCTTTAGGGGAATCTCGTGTCCACTTTGAGCGTCGTATCATGGCGAGCCGATCGGTAAAAGGGCGGCGTAGCGTGTGCCGAGCGCGAGATTGCGTAAACGGAGCTCGCCGCTCGTATCGTACAGGTTCTGCAACGACAGCGACCCGCGATCCGGGCGACCCCCGAGCACATCGAAGAGCGCGGCGGCTTCCTGGGTACCGAAGCCCCCGGCGTCACGAAACGCCACCAACGCGTCCTCACGTTCGTCCAGGGGCTTTCCCCAGCCGTGCAGCGCCAGCCAGCCCCAATAGGCCTGAAGCTCGATTTGCGTGAAACCTTCGACGAAAGGACGCCGGTGGATCGAATTCCAGCGTGCTTTGTAGAACACGCGCGCCGTCAGTGGGGGCGCGACGAGGACCCCTCGATGCATTGCGCCGTATTGTTGAAGGACCTGGCGAACGCCTCCAAGCACACCGACCTCGTAGTCGTCCCGCGCCTCATCGGAGCCGTCGCCGAAGACACGAACGAAGTCCTCGATGGCGCTTGCCCGCATCGCCTCGAACGCAGGGGCTCCGTGCCTCTCGATGAGCGCCTGGGTTGCGCCGTGGATCGCAGCTTGACGCTGGTCGAACACGGTGCGCTCGTAGGGCGGGTTCGCCTCGGCTCGGCCATGATCGAGGAAGAGCGCTCGCAGCGCCTGCGCCTCGTCGGTGTCGAGTGCTTCGTGGGCGAGGGCCTCATCGAGTCTGATTGCGTCGGACACAGCGGCGCGGTCGAGAACCAGGCTGGGCATTTCCCATGGGTCGACCGGCTGCGGAATTGCCAGCAATGTCCCGAGCAGGCCAGCGGCGGCCAGCCACACGATCAGCTTGAGTCCAGACTCGGTCACGCGTCGGGCACTCTATCATGCTCGGACCTGCTGCCCTCATTTCGATACCTGCTAGGCTTTTCTCGTCCCATGAAAGTCAGCGTTCACTACTATGCCGCCGCCAAGGACCTTGCGGGATGCGAGAGCTCGACGTTCGAGTTCACTCCCGAAAGCGTTCCCCAGGTCGAGCTGCGCAGCGCTGTCATCGATCGGTTCCCTTCGCTCGCGGCCTTCGTCGAGCGCATGGGCCTGGCGGTCAATGGCGAGTTCGTCGACGCGTCGCAGCCGCTGCACGACGGTGATCGCATCGACGTGTTGCCGCCGGTCGCTGGCGGCTCGCCAATCGTCATCTGCAAGATAAGCCACGAGGAGATCTCACTCGACGAGGTCCGAAAAGCGGTCGAGCATCCAGGAGCCGGCGGCATCTGTATCTTCCATGGAGTCGTTCGTGATCATGCGGACGGAAAGCAGGTCGCCCGACTCGACTACGAAGCGCACGAGAGCCTCGCACACAAAGAGATGAAGCGCGTGCTCGAGGGCGTCGTGGCCGAGCATGCGGGTGTGCGGATTGCCGCGGTCCACCGAGTCGGCGAGCTCGCCGTCGGGGACGCCGCGGTCTGCGTTGCGGCCAGCGCGGCACATCGCGACGACGCCTTCGAAGCGTGCCGTAAAGCGATCGACCGAATCAAAGAGACGGTGCCGCTCTGGAAGAAGGAGTGGGGGTCTGACGGCGGCGCCCACTGGGTGAACCTCGACGAGGGTTAGGTCCCCGCGAGGCCGCGCACGTCCGAGAGCAGCGCGTCGTTCAATACCCCTACGCACGTCATGTAGGCCTCTTTGGGGTCGAGATAGTGCCGCACCGCATCCTGGATGTCGTCTGGGGTGACCCGTTCAACCTGCTCTGCCACCGTCCCGATGCGCTCGGGAAGGCCGAACAGCGCGCTGCTTCCGACGAAGTGAGCGGTGGCCTCGGGGTCGTCTCGAACCATGCGGAGGTCCCATAGGTACCGGCGCTTTGCTTTGTCGACTTCGTCTTCGGTCGGCGGGTCCCGCCGGAGTTCGTCGATCAGCTCCAGTACCGTTTCGATCAGCAGCGGGGCCTTCTTGTGCTCGACCGAGGCTCCGAAGTCGAACACGCCGCAATCTTCGAAGGTGTCGTTGCCGGCGAACGCCTCATATGCCAGCCCCCGCTCCTCGCAGATCGTTCGATGCACGCGCGTGCTCAGGCCGTCGTCGAGCACGCGGGCCAACAGGAGGAGGGTCGGTGCTTCGGGGCTCGCCACACCCGGCGTGTGAAAGGAGAGGCGAACATCGGTCTGGCTTCCGTGCTCGTGTACATAGGAAAATCGCGCCGGGGCGATGTCCCGAGGCACAGCGCTGGGCTCGATCGACCCACCCGCCGCCATGCCCTCGAAGTGTGAGTGAATCACAGCATCGAGCTCCTGTGGATCGAAGGCGCCCGCCACGCAGATCACCGAGTTGCGGGCCGAGTAGTGACCGGTGTGATGCCGCCGCAAATCGGCGCTGTCGAATCGGTCTAGGTTTTCGATCGGGCCGGCGATCGAGAAGCCGAGCGGGTGGTCGGGGTAGAGCAGTTGCCGCGACACGTTGTCGATATCGATCTGCCTCCCCTCCTCATTCAGGTCTTCGAGGATCTCCTCGCGAATGATCTGCTTTTCAGTGCTCAGCTCGGTGAGTAGCGGTTGGCGCAGCACCTCGGCGAGCAGCTCGGTGCCCTTCGCGATCGTCTCGGTCGGCAGGGTCAGATCGTAGCTCGTGAAGTCGACGTGCGTGGCGGCGTCGAGAGTTCCCCCAAGGTGCTCGATCGCGAGGTTGAGCTCGTGTGCGGCGGGGTGCGACTCGGTGCCACGGTACAGCATGTGCTCGAGAAAGTGGCTCAGACCGTTGGTCCGTGCGGTCTCGTACCGAGAACCCACACGGACGAAGAATGAGACCGTCGCCGATTGCAGGTGGGGCAACGGAACAAGCCGAACCCGAAGGCTGTTGCCGAGCGTCGACGACTCGGTAGGCAGCTCGGGAAGGCGCAATCCGTTAGCTGCGGCCATCCTGGCTTGGGAGCGCGTTCACGCGCAGGGCATCATCGGCCGTTGCCTTGTCGCGAAGTTGCCGAATGTAGAGATCGATCGTCTCTTGCTTCTTGAGTGTCCGGAGAACCTCACGGGTGGACTCGCGAACTGCATCGGTGAAAGCAGCCTCGTCCGGACGCTCCCTGTCGATGAGGCGGAAGACCACCCATTCGCGCCCCAACTTCACAGGGGCCGTCGGGAACGCGGTGCCCTCCGGTAACGCGAATACTGCCTCGAGCAAGGCGGCGGTCGACAAGCCCGGCACGGGCGTGTCGGAGTGCCCAAACTCCGCCGTCTCTTCGAGGGTGGGCGTCAGCGCCGACGCGCCGTGCTTGCTGGCGGCAGCTTCGAGTTCTAGCGCAATGGCGTCGTCGTCCTCGCTCCGTTGCCAAGAGGCCAACGTGCTTGCTGCCGCTTTGCGTGCGAGGGCCCCGAGCCAGTCGTCTCGGTAGAGGCCCTCGGCGAGCTCTTGCTTGGCCTCGTCGACCGGCACGTCGCCCTCGCGAATCGCCACGACCTCGATCACGTGGAAACCGAATGGCGTCTCGACGACCTCGGAGATTTCGCCCACTTCCATGGAGAACAGCGCCTCGTCGAACGATTCGGGCATCGTGCCCTTCTCGAGAAAGCCGAGCTCTCCGCCGGTTTTCGCGCTGGTTGGGTCGCCGCTATGCTTGGTTGCGAGCTCAGCGAAATCCTCGCCCTCCGCGGCTCGCTTCTGAAGGGCCTCGGCCCGCAGCTTGGCCTTGGCCTTCTGCTCGGCAGTCGCGTGGCTGCTTGCCCTGATGAGGATGTGGCGGGCACGGACTTGCTTCTCGAGGTTGGTGTATCGGTGCTTGTTCGCTTCGTACTCGGCCGTGAGGCGGTCTTGGTTGCCCGCGATCCACGCCGTGAGTGCCGCCTCGGACGTGGCCGGCTTTTGCTCGATGTAATACGCAGGCGTGAAGCGGACGTACTTGATCGTGGCGTTGTCATTTTCGCGGACGTAGTCGTCCCAGGCCTCGGCGTCGCTGACGGTGACGGACGATGCGATGAGGTCGCGCATCTGTGCCGCTAGGTATTCATCTACCTGTGCCTCGGCGAACTCGCCGACGCTTCGGCGGAGCCCGTTCTGGATGTAGCGTTCCGCGAGGTCTTTGTTGAAGGCGCCTTCCTTGTCGGTGAACGACACCGGAATCTCTCCTTGAGGAAGCGTCGGCGGCGCCCCGGCTCCCAGCGAAAGGAGGATGACGCCTTCGTTCACAAACCGCGACATGACTTCGTCTTGGCTGACCTCGAAGCCCACGTTGCGCGCCTCGCGCGCCAACAAGGTTCGATCGATGAGGCCATCGAGCACCAGCTGCGGCAGTTGCATCGAGAGTTGCGTCTCCGCAGGGAGCCGCCCGAAGTTGGCTACCGAGTAAGCCGCCTCGAAGTCACCGTTGCTCAGCGTCTGATCGTAGACACGCGCAAGATACGTACTGCCTCCCGCGGCGCATCCTTCGGCCTGGCCACCCCCAAATTGCAGGGCAAACACCGCCGAAAGCAGCACTACGAGAAGAACGAGGAAGAACCCTTTGAACTTATCAATCATCGTCAATTGCCATTAAAGAGGCCGAACCATAGAGGAGACCTTGGCTCGCGGCAAACTGCGGTTTTCCAGGCCTCCTCGCCGGTCGGGAGTTGGCTTGATCCGCCAAGGATTCTACACTCCGGCCTCCTACACGCCGGGCGCCGGGACGTGGGGAAAACGAGGGGGATGTGACCAAGTTCTCGAGCCTACCGCCGCTGAAGAAGAACGATGGCAAGTACGGTTTAGTCGCCGTGCTCCTCCTGCTCACCGCGGGCGGCCTCTGGCTGTTCCTCAAGAACGGTGACGCCGAGCCGCCGCTCGAGGTCGTCGAGCCCCCACCCGAAGCGCCCGTGCGGGAGCAGTTCGCCGCCGAAATCGAGATCCCTGAAGAAGAGGATACCGGCCTGGGCGACACCGAAGATGACGAGCCGGTCGCGAAGCCCAGTCGCCCATCACAGACCCGACCCGAGGATTGGGAGTGTCTCGGGACCCTCCAGGCGAACGAGATCCAACGCGTCATCAAGGGACAACCCAGCAAGCAGGTGCAGACTTGCTATGAGCGGAGCCTGAAAGACAACAACTTGCTCCAAGGCTCGATGAAGGTCCTGCTCACCATCGGGTCGGACGGTGGCGTGAAAGCGGTGTCCGTGGACGGCACGCTGAACGACCGCCAGGTCTACACTTGCGTGAAGCGTGTTGCCAAGACGTGGAAGTTCCCGAGCCCGCACGGTGGCTGCGTGCGCACCGAAGCCCCGTTCCAAATGACGCCTAAGCTCTGAGCGGCTCAGGAGGCCGCAAATCGTAGGGCGTCCGCGACGTCGTCCGGGCTCCCCATGAACACGGGGGTTCGCTGGTGGAGCTCTTGCGGTTCGATCGTGACGATCCTGGTCTCGCCGTCCGAAGCGGCGCCGCCGGCAGCCTCGACCAGGAACGCCATGGGGGAGGCTTCGTAGAGAAGCCGGAGCTTGCCACGCTTGTTCTTTGCGTCTGCCGGGTAGACGAAGATGCCGCCGCGCAGCAGCGTCCTATGCAGGTCGGCAACCATCGCGCCGATGTAGCGTAGCCGGTAGGCCTTCTTGTTTTCGGAGGGCGCTTTGATCCAGTCGACCCACTTCCGAATGCCGTCATGCCATTTGTGGTAGTTGCCCTCGTTGATCGAATAGATGGCCCCGCGCTGAGGAATCTTGATGTTTGGGTGCGACAGGAAAAACTCGCCGACACCTGGGTCGTAGGTGAACCCATCCACCTGGTCGCCGGTCGAGTACACCAACATGTTCGATGACCCGTAGATCACGTAGCCCGCAGCCACGATGTCGGTGCCCGGCTGCAACAGGTCTTTCAGTGTCCCTGGCTGGCCATCGGGCGTGAGGCGGCGGTGAATCGAAAAGATGGTTCCGATCGACGCGTTGATGTCGATGTTGCCCGAACCGTCGAGGGGGTCGAACTGAAGCACGTACTTCCCCTGTGGGTACTCCGACGGGATTCGGATTGGCTCTTCGACTTCTTCACTGCCCATCACGCAGACGTGGCCGCCCGCCTCGACGGTGCTCACGATCACGTTGTTGGCGAAGTCGTCGAGCTTCTGGACCTGCTCGCCCTGGACATTCGTCTTGCCCGTGCGTCCGAGGATGTCCAAGAGCCCCGCTTTACTGACCCGGCTACCTATGATTTTGGCGGCCAAGCTGATCTGCTGGAAAAGCCCAGTGAAATCCCCCGTCGCCTCCGGCATTCGTCGCTGGCGGTCGAGCAGGTGCCGTTCGAGGGTGGTTCCGATGGGGCTGTCGTGTGCGGGGCCTATCGATCGTGCTGTGCTCATCGCTGCCGGGCATACCAGAGCGCTTCAGAACGCGCTAGGAGTCCCCAAATTGGGGTACCAGTCTATGGTTGTAATATTGTAAACTTACCGTAGCGTGGAAGCTGTGACAAATTTCGGAGAGTGGCTGGAGGCCACGCGGCGGCGGCGATCGGGCCTTCCGCATGTCCGCAGTGCGCGCGGTCTTCCGGGCGTGCTCGCCCGGGGGAACCTCAGCGTCGTGTTTCAGCCGATCGTCTCCCTCACCACGATGGAACCGTTTGCGTACGAAGCGCTCGTGCGTAGCGATTCGCCGCACTGGACGAACCCGCCACAACTCTTCGACGAGGCGATCAAGTCCGGGTACGTCGGGGCGCTCGGACGCTCGATTCGCGAGCTCGCCACGGCGCATTGCACCGAGAAGCCACTGTTCCTCAACGTGCACCCGAACGAGTTCGACGAATCGTGGCTCGTCCAACCCGATGATCCGATCTTCACACATGATCAGGCGGTCTATCTAGAGGTGACCGAATCGGTTCCGCTCACCCACTTTGCATACTGTCACAGCGTGCTTCGCGAGATCCGCGGCAAAGGCGTGTCGCTCGCGGTCGATGATCTCGGTGCCGGTTACTCGAACTTGAAGTACATCGTCGACCTCAACCCGGAGATCGTAAAGCTCGATCGAACCTTGGTTGCGGATCTTGCCAATGACCGCCGCGCGCAGATCTTGGTTCGCCACATGGTGCGGCTCTGCCACGAGCTCGGGGCGCACGTGGTGGCCGAGGGCATCGAGCAGGAAACCGAAATGAAGGCCGTCATCGACTGCGGCGCCAACTACGGCCAGGGCTACTACTTCGCCCGCCCGGCATATCCGGCACCCGGTGTCAGCGCGACGCCGTGCGCCGTGATGAGCAAGGGCGCCTGAGCCCGGAGACTCAGAACGGGGCGGACTGGTAGCTCACGTCGCCGGCTTCGTGACCTTGGACTTCGAGGATCGCGGCCACACGTTGGCCTTCCGGCCCGCGCCGCATGGAGATGACCACGTCGACCGCGCCGCCAACCAGCTGCGCGACACATGCCCGTTCCGCCCCGCCACACCCAGCGGCCAGCATGAGCCCTTCGATGGCGTCCTTGGTGCTCCAGCAATGCACGCCGAGTAGGTGCCCCGGCTCGCATCCGACTACGGCAGCGAGTGCGGTCATGATGTCTGCGCCTGCGAGATCATTGATCACGAGGTGCTCCGCCTGGAGGCGCGCGCCGTGTTCGATCGCTTCGCTGAGCGAGAAGCCCGAATCGGCGGCTGTGAGCGAGATCATGCGGTTCCTATCGATGTCGAGGTCTGGGACCGCTTCGATAACGACCGTGTTCTCCGTCTCTGGCAACTCTCGGGCCAACGCTGACATCACCTCGGTCACGCCAGATCCACGAGGACCGGCGACGACGATGTTGCGGCACTCGGCGATGGCCTTGGCCAAGTAAGTGGCAGCATCGGCGCTCATCCAGCCCGTCTCGGCGAGCTTCTCGAGCGACTTGCCTTTGCGGATGCGGATCTCGATCACGGGGCCCTTCATCACGAGAGGCGACTGCATGATCGTCAGTCGGGGACCAAACGAGAGCCGTCCGTGAAGCACAGGTTGCGCTTCGAGCGCCTGGCCGGTCTGGGCAGCGAGACGCCGCGCCACTCTCCGCAGTGCGTGCTCGGATGAGAACTTCAACGATGTCGCGTCGAGGCCTTGGCCCCTGTCGACGAACACGTGCGAGGGTCCGTTCACCGCTACCGTCCGTACCGATTCGTCCGACAGAACGTCATCGAGTGCGCCCAAGCCCACCGCCTCGTGCAGCGCGATGTGCGCTACCTCGCGCATGTCGATGTCGGCGTTCACCAAGCCGTCGGTTTGCATCGCGAGGAACGTCTCGGCAATCGCGGCGCGCGCGGCCGACCAGCGCTCCTGATTCTTCATCGCGGCGGGGTCCACGTTCTCGATGTCCATGCGCGTGGCGAGACGGCTCAGCAGAGCGCTAAGCGGGTCGGCGACAGGAAGTCCGGTTTCGGTCTTGGGAGGAGCGCCCGTCTCCCTGCGTTCGATGCGGGGTGGCAGGCTCGTGGCTCGAGCATCGTTCGGCCCCTGGGACGGCATAGAGCGCCGCCCGCCCATCGCGCGCCGGGCGGGCGTCGAGCTCTTGATCGGCATCGAGCTCTCGGCCGGCATCGAGCTCTGGCTCGGCACGGAGCTCTCGATTGGCGTCGAGCTCTTTGCCGGCATCGGTTGCTTGGCTGGAAGCGGAGGTGGCTCCGACACGCGCGCAGCAGAGCTCGCTCGTTCCGAATGCTCGTTCGCGGGCTGCAGGGTGATGATGAAGTCGGCGATGTAGATCTTGTCGCCTTGTTTCAACGACTGGGGCGAGTTGATCTTGCGACCATTGACCCACGTTCCGTTGGTGCTGTTGAGGTCGACCACGACCGCCTGTTCGCCCTTTAGAGTCAACCGCGCGTGCTGCTTGGAAACATTGCGTTTCGACAGGACGATGTCATTGCCCTGGACGCGTCCAACGGTCAGCTCAGGCTTGGAAAAATCGAGCGTCCGCTGTACGCCCCCTTCATCAGTGATCACAACTGCGTACATATCGCCAGTTCATTCAAGAGGTGAGGGCGTGCCGCGTCAAGTCATTGCCAATTCTCGCCCCGCCGGCTGAGGCCGCCGCAGGGACTCACTCGGCTGGTCTCCTCCGGTAACACGCTGAACTCATTGATGATTCGTCTGTTTTCGGAGCCTCCCGAGACCGATTAGGGTTAAAAAACCGCAAGGTCGAGCGGGAATCGGTACCACCGAACGGGTCAACTGGGGTAGCGTACGCGGCATGCCGGGAGGGTTTCTGATCGTCGAGGACGAGCCGACGCTGGCTCGGACCCTCGCTCGTACATTCGGGCGTCACGGGCCGTGCGAAGTCGTGCACACCATGGCGGCTGCCCGCGACCAGCTGGAAAACCGTCAGGAGTGGACCGGCGTCGTCTTGGACCTGATTTTGCCCGACGGATACGGCTTGGATTTGCTTGCGGAGATCCGGCAACTCCACGGCGAGCTCCCCGTGCTCGTTCTGACGGGTGAGCTCAATCGTGATGTAGTCAACAAAGTTCAGACCATGCGAGGCGAGTACGTCTGCAAGCCGGCGTCCGCGGACAACCTCAATCCGTTCATCCAACGCGCGCTCGCGCAGGAGCGGGTAGCCGACGTGGCGATTGGTCAGCGTATCGAACACCTGGCTCGGCAATTGAAGCTTACTCGCCGAGAGACCGAGCTTCTAACGCTTTCGGTGGATGGCCTTTCCCGCAAAGAGCTCGCCGAAGCGCTCGGCGTGGCGGAGAACACCGTCAAGGCCCAGATTCGATCGCTCCTGAAGAAAAGCGGAGCACGAAGCCTGGCGACGCTGGCGCAAAAGGTCATCAAAGGCGCGACGCGCGACAGCGTGCCGCCGGGTGAAGCGGCAAGCGCTAGCGAAGGTTAGCGGAGCGCGCCGTGTACCGGGCCCGAGCCAGTGCGGTCGTTGCCTTGTTGGCGACGCTCACCGGGTGCACCGACGAGGAACCGATCGTGGAGCCGCCGGATTTCGCCTTTACCCCCAAGCTCGCCGAAGCGCCCGATCCCTACGAGCATTCACCCTCCCGTTTCGGTTCCGTGCCTCTTCATGCGGGGTTCAGTCCCGACCCGCGGGTGGTGGGTGGAACGGCTCTCGGCGAGGTCGAAGCCAAGTCCATTCACCGCAAATGCAAAGGGTGGGTCTCCGAAGTTCCGGACTATTTGCTCGACGCGGACACGGCGTTCTTCAGGCTCCACCTTCTGGCGCGGTCGCGTTCCGACGTGTCGCTCGTCGTGCGCAAGCCCGACGGCGAGGTGCTGTGCAACGACAACCGCCACGGCAACAAAGATCCGATGGTCCGTTCCGAGTTTCCCATCGGCACGACCCAGGTATGGATCGGTGTTCGGGATGAAGACGGGACGGCCGACTATCGGCTCGGCTTTTCCGAGGTGAAGTGGAAGTCGTCAGCCATTCCGCTCCCCGAGTCGAACTAGGCCTTGCGGCGGCGCCACAGCACTAGGCGCTCTTTTCCTTCGCGCCCTGAATGGCTGTGCTCGACTTCGATGGCCTCGAGCTCGACAAAGGCGCTTTTCACGTGCTTACGGACCAGCTCCGTGTTGATCGGCCATGGTGGACCCTGTGTTCCGGAGATCGGATCCTCGAACGGAAAGAGCAGCGTGGCCAGGACCCCGTTGGGGTTCACCAAGCGCGCCATGGTTTCGGCCCACGCGCTTCGTTGGTCGGGATCGAGCGCACAGAAAAAAGTGTAGTCCCAGACGAAGTCGAAGCCTTCGGTCGGTGCGTAGGAAAAGAAGTCGGCGACCTCGTAGATGACGCTGCCCGGAAGACGCGGATGTGCGGCCAAGAACGCCGCCCGTGCGTCCTCGGCAAGATCGATGCCCACGACCTCGCGGTCGACGCGGGCAAGCGTTGCCAAGTCGTACCCCGTGCCGCAACCCGGAACGAGCACCCGACCGCGCGGAACCACGTCCCGTCCGAGGAGGCTCTGAAGGGCGGGCGGCGAGGCGCCCGCGTCCCACGGTGTGCTCCTCGCTTTCCAAGCCTCTTGCCAATCCACCGGTGCCATCTCCGCCTCTCAGTCGATGAGTCCGACGGCCTGTGCCGCTTCGCGAGCGACGGGCAGCACCGCGGCGTATGCGACCGCGTTGCACGCGAGGATACCGTTGCGGTTGCGCATGTCCATGCCGCCATAGTGGTAAGGGTTTCCCCTGAGATCGGTGAAGCGTCCGCCGGCCGCCTTGAGAACCGCTTCGGGGCCGCACGCGTCCCACAAGCTTGATTTGTCCGCGATGTGAACGTAGAGATCGGCCTTGTACTCGGCGATGAGCCCGGCCTTGAGCCCCACCGAGCCGCTCGTCGTTTCCTGCGTGATTCCGAGTCGGGTGACGACGTCGGCGACAGCTTGGTTGCGGTGCGAGCGCGACACCACGAGCCGCAAATCGCGCGGGCTAGCGATGGTGCTCACACGGAGCGCGCTTTGCACGCCACGGTGTTCGAGGTAGGCCCCGTCGCCCACGACTCCAGAGTACAGCTTGTCGTTGTCGGGCCGGTATACGACGCCTGCTGTGGCCACTCCGTCGATCGCCAGGCCGAGCATCACCGAGAACTCGCCGTTTCTGGCGACGAATTCCTTGGTGCCGTCGAGTGGGTCGACATACCAACACCGTCCACCCTTGAGGGCGTCGCTTCTATCCTCGGTTTCCTCCGCGACGATGCCGTCCCCGGGAAAGGCCTTCGCGAGCTCGTCGACGATGTACGCGTTGGCTCTGGTGTCAGCCTCGGTCACGGGATCGGCTTCGGCTTTGTAGGAGACGTGAAAGTCGGTTGCGTAGACGTCCATCAAGATCACGCCGGCCTGCCGTGCGATGCGGGCGGCCTCCGCGATCTCTCGATCCAACATGCCGGGCCTCTACCACGGGGCGATGCCAGCGCCACCTGTCACTCGGTCAAGCGGTCCAACAATTGCGAAAGGAGATTCGCGAGCTCGTCCACGCTCTGCAGTAAGAGTGCCGAAGTGGACGGCGCGCCCCGTTGTTCATCCGAGCAGACGAGGGCACCGACCCCATGCTGCGTTGCGAAGTCGATCGCCGGGAAGTCGGTGAGGTCGTCTCCGGCAAAGAACACCGACTTCGCGCCGGAGCGTTCGAAGATCTCCCGAAGCGCGCTGCCCTTGTCATGATGGACCGCCTCGGCCTCGCACAGAGCCTTGCCACGCCGCACGTGAAGCCCCAGCTGCTCGGCGAGCTCGTCGGCTTCTCGAAGTAGTCGCTCGGCGCGGACTGGGTCATGGACGGCGATCCCCCGCACGTGCACAGCAATCGCTTGGGGCTTGTATTCGATGAACGCGTCGTCCGCGTGCGAGTCGACCCACTGCCGGAACCGATCGAGTGCGTCGCGTTGCTCGAGCGTGAGCTCGCGAGACGACGGGGCCTGCCCGGGGGCCAGAACCAACCCCCCGTGCTCGACCGCGCGCCACACGCCCACGAGTTGCTCCATCCGGGAAAGCGAGCTCAGGTCACGGCCCGTGACGAGCGCGAGCTTCAGCATCGGCGCCTCGGCGAGGGACGCCAGCGTGGACAAGGTCCTCTTGGGGATCTCCGCGAGGTCCGGGTCCCGGGCGATGGGGGAGAGCGTACCGTCGACGTCCAGCGCCAAGAGCAGCGGACGTTCGAGGGCCAGCAAGGCTGCGAGGATTGCCTCGATTCGGTTCACCTGCCCTCTAGGGCGGCGATGTAGCCATCGGCCCAGCGGTGCACGTCGAGCCGCATGACTGCGGCGCGCATGGAGCGCATCCGCTTGCGCTTCTCGGAAGCCTTCATGGTCAGCGCGCGATGGATTGCGTCGGTGGTGGACTCTACGTCATAGGGATTCACGAGCACCGCGCCCTTGAGATGCTTTGCCGCACCTGCGAACTCGCTCAGGATCAACACCCCATCCTCATCGGTTCGGGCCGCGGCGTACTCGTGCGCCACGAGGTTCATCCCGTCGCGCAACGGCGTGACCAAGGCGACGTCGGCGGCGCGATAGTGCGCGAAGAGTGCCCGTTGACTGAGGTTGCGATAGAGGTAGTGAATCGGAACGCGGCCGGTCTCCGCGTAACGCCCGTTGATGTCGCCCACCATGCGGTCGATCTCTTCCTTGAGGTCTGCGTAGGCTTTGATGTCGGTGCGGCTGGGCACCATGATTTGGATGAGCGCGTACCGCGTGCGTGCGGCCTTGTCGCGGCGAAGCAAACGCTCGAAGGAGGCGAGGCGTTCGGGAATCCCCTTGGTGTAGTCGAGGCGATCGACACCGAGGATCAGCCGACGGTTCGCCATCGCTTGACGGATGCGCTCGACTTCACGTTCGACGTCCGGGTCGATCGCGAGGGCCTGCAGGTCGTCGACCGGGATGCCGATCGGCGCGGCAATCGTCTTCACCTTGCGGCCGCGACACTGGATCGTGCCGCGCGACACCCGGTGGGCGGTGAAGCGCTCGACGCACTGTCGGAAGTGCTCCGCGTACTCCGGGAGGTGGAACCCGAGGATGTCAGCGCCGAGCAGGCCTTCGAGGATATCCTCGCGCCAAGGCAGGATCCCGAACGTGTCCGGCGGAGGCCAGGGGATGTGGCAGAACCAGCCGATTCGAGCATTGGGGCGCTTGGTCCGCACCATGCTCGGCACGAGCATGAGGTGGTAGTCCTGGACCCAGATCAAGTCGCTCGCCTCGCTCGTCGACAGGGCGGTGTCGGCGAACTGCTCGTTGGCGTTCGCGTAACTCGACCATGGCGCCTCACCGACTTGGATCGTCGGTTCGAAGCCGTGGAGCAAGGGCCAGAGCACCGCGTTGGAGACCCCTTCGTAGAACCCCCGTTGCTCGGCCCGCTTGAGAGCGACGTGCGCCAGGTCGTATGCGAGGTGGGGTGCGGGAACCGTGACCGAGTCGAAGTCTTTCGCGGGCTTCGCGCTCACCCACACGCCCCCGCGCTTCTGCAACACTGGATCAAGGGCGGTCACCAAACCGCCCGCAGCGCGTACCCAACGTTCGCGCCCCCGGGCGGCTTCGTGCCGATACGGGCCGCGGTTCGATACCACCACCAGCTTTCGGCTCTTTCTCGCCATCGAGCCTCATTGTAGTCTGCAAGCTGTCATGGACCCAGCGCAGTTTATTCAAGGCCGCACCCGAGAGACCGAGATTCGCCGCGATGCGAGCGGCCGCTGGTTCAATGGGCAAGACCTGATCGAGCATCCGAACCTGACCCGTTCGTTCGATGGTTGGGTCGATCGCGCCGAGGATGGGCGCTTCTGCCTGAGTAACGCGATTAACTGGGCGTACGTCGAGATCGAGGGGCCCGCGTACCTCGTGAAAGACGTCGAGCCAACTCTCGAAGGGGCTGGCCTGGTTCTCGGTCCGGTTTTCGGTTTGGTTCTCTCTGGGGGCCTGCGCGAGCGGCTCGATCCAGCTTCGCTCCGTCAGGGGCCCGAGGGCGCGCTGTGGTGTGCCGTTCGCGAGGGCCGGTGCCCAGCCCGGTTCGACAATCATGCCGTGAGCAAGATGAGCGAATGGATTCTCGAGGATGACGACGGCGTGTACGTGCTGATCAGCGGAGAAAAGGTGCGCCCGCCCGAGATCGACGATCCACTTTCGCTCGGTCTCGAAAAGCGCTAAGGCACCGGCGTGTCTCGACGTGAGGTCATCGCCACCATCATCGTGGCAGCGATTGCGTTTCCGCTAGCGTTCATCTTCACAGGCGCCGTCGTGGATGCGCGCGCGCGCGCAAGAGAGGCCCCGTTCCGTGCGCTCCTCGGCAACGCGCGCTTCGAGCAACTGATGGACGGCCAGGGTGGTGTTCCCCATTACTTGGGCGCCTCCCTCCTCGCGCCGGACTTCACCCTTCCCAAGCAGGATGGCAGCGAGTGGAAGATGTCGGAGCAACGCGGCAAGGTCCTCGTGATGAACTTCTGGACGGTCACCTGTCGACCGTGCATCCAGGAGATGCCGACCATCGAGCTTCTCGCGGAGATCATCGAAGACTGGGGCGACGTCGAGGTCGTCGCGGTCTCGACCGACCGCAGCTGGGAGGAAGCCGAAACGATCATTCCTCGCAGCTCGCGGATCACGAGCCTTCTCGACGTGGACCGCAAGGTCGTGACCGAGCAGTTCGGTACCAAACTGTTTCCCGAGACTTGGATTATCGACGCCAACGGCCTCGTGCGCTTTCGGTTCGACGGTGCGCTCGACTGGTCGGACCCCGTCGCGCTGGATCTCATTCGCGCCTATCGCTGAGGGATCAGGTCTCCGCGAGGAGGTAGCGCGACACCCAGACACCGAAGCCGACGAACAGAAGGTCGAAGGCGGTCAGGATGCGCATCCAGCCTACGATTTCTGCCGCGGACGCCCCAGCAAAGAGCTCGCGCGTTGCGACCGCCGATGCGAGGAGGGCGGGCGCCACCAACGGGAAGACCAACACGCTCAGCATGAGGTCTCGGGCCCGTGTGCGGATCCCGACGGCGGAAAATAGGGAGGCGGTCGAGACGAAGCCGATTGAGCCGAGGAACACGAGCGCCAGAAGCGGAAGCATGACGCCGCTCGGCTCGATTTGGAAGAAGACCAGGCACAACGGGACGAGCAAGAGCTCGACCGCGAACAGGAGGACCAGGGCACTGATCGTCTTGCCGATGTAGATCGAGGCCCTTGGGATTGGCGCCAGCAAGAGCCCAAACACCGCGTCGTTTTCGCGCTCCAGGGCCCAGCTTCGGCCGATGAGGAGGATTCCGCAGAACAAGATCGAGATCCAAAGCACGCCTGGAGCGACATCCGGCGAGCTCACGGGGTCCGTGTAAAACGCGAGCGACCCCAAGGTCACGACCAAGACGGCGAAGAGGCCGGTCGAGGTGAGGATCTCCTTCGTGCGCAGCTCGAGCTGCAGGTCCTTGAGGGCGATCAACCATGCGGCGCGCAGCGTCCTCATGCTGTCGGCTCCACGATTCGGCCCCGGTCCATCTGAAGAACACGGTCGGCCACCACGCTCGCAAACTTGGCTTCATGGGTCACGATGATCACGATCGCGTCTTGCTGCTTTTCTCGCTCGATCAGCTCGACTACGGACGCCGTGGACGTCACGTCGAGGCCGGTTGCCGGTTCGTCCATCAATAGCAGCCGAGGCTCGTGGAGCAGGGCTCGGGCGATCGACACACGCTGCGCTTGGCCGCGGGAATAGGTTCGCACGGGCCTGTTCCAGTACTCGCCGAGGGCGAGCGCTTCGCAGAGGTCGGTGGAGCGCTTCTCTGCGTAGGGGATGTCTTGCAACTTGGCGGCGAGCAGCAGATTCTCGTGTCCGCTGAGCCCTGGGTAGAGTTGGAGTTGGTGCGCGACGAAGCCGATGCGACCCCGGAGCCCATCGGCGCGCGAGACGCCATACCCCCCGTACCGGATCTCGCCGCGTGTTGGGTAGGCGAGCATGGCGAGAAGCCAGAGCAGCGTCGACTTGCCCGAACCGTTGGAGCCCTGGATGACGGTGGCCGTCCCTGCTCTGAACGTCAGGTCCACTCCCGCCAGCGCGAGCGTCGGCCCGTAGGATTTGGTCAGGCCAGCGACCGAGACTTCTTCAAAATCGAGCTTCACCGGTCCGCACTCTAGAACAAGTCTCGCACAATGCCGTCAAGTTTCAGCCAGCGGTCGTGTGGAACGCGCAGCCAGTCTCCGACTTGCCGTAGGGTGCCTTGGTCGATCGCGCGCTCGATCTCCTGTTCGCGGCCCGCCTTTGGGTCCCGGCCGGCTCTCGTCTCGGTTGCGACGAGGTTCATCCCGTCGACCGTACGAAGCCCGAGCATCAAGGCCTCACGGATGATTTCATCGGGGCCCAACTCCTCGACCTCCGCCTCGAGTGTGCGTTGCGTCAGGTACCGCTGGGGGTTGGGGTCGTTTCGCCATCGTTCCGCGCGGCCCGCCCCGTGATCGAGACACCCGACCGCCGCGGCGCCGAGCCCCACGTACGCGCCTCCGCGCCAATAGTGAAGATTGTGGCGAGATTCCTCTCCCTCGGCTGCATAGTTGGATACCTCGTAGTGCGTCCATCCAAGGTCCGTGAAGCGTTGCTCCGCATGCTCGAACAGATCGGCGTACCGTTCTTCGGGTGCGACTCGAAGCTTGCCAGCACGTTGGAGCGAGCCAAACATCGTCTTTTCCTCGATGGTGAGCGCGTACGCGGACACGTGCCGGACGCCCGCTTCCGCGATGCGGGCGATGTCCTCGGCCAGCTCCTCGAGCGTCTGACCCGGCATCCCAAACATCAGATCTGCGCTCACACGGGGCATCTCGCCGACGGCCTCGTCAAGCGCGGCCACTGCCCGCTCCGAGTCGTGCAGCCTTCCGAGAAAGCGCAGGTGCGGATCGCGCAGCGACTGAACGCCGATCGACAGTCGGCCCACCCCCGCTTCGCGGAGAAGCGCCGCATTCTCTTGCGTCAGCGAGGTCGGGTTGCATTCCACCGTGACCTCGAGCTCGTCGTCCACGCGGTCGAACGTCTCGGTGATTCCTCGCAGCGTTCGTCCCAGCGCGTTCGGCCCCCAGAGCGACGGTGTCCCGCCGCCAAAGAAAATCGACTTCAGAGCGCGCCCCTGCAGATCCGGGGCGCGCGCATCCAGCTCGCGCAGCACCGCATCGGCGTACTCCTCGTGCGGCAACGCATCTGCGCGGATCGGCTCGGTCGCGAAGTCGCAGTACGGACACTTGCGCGCGCACCACGGGAAGTGGATGTAGACCGAAGTCGGTGTGGGTTCGCTTGACATGCGGGGCGCCGGGGACGAGGTATACTCTGCTTTTTGGAGCTGGTCTCAGATGACCCTGCCGGTGTTTCCATCACTACGAATTACAGCTGACGAGCTGATCCCTCAGGGCGCGTTTGCCGAGGCCCAAGCCGCGTTTCTGAAGCCCGATCCCGAGCTCGTCACGCGGCTGACTGCGCTGCTCCGCGAGAAGAACGCCGGCGTCGTGGCTCACTTCTACATGGACCCGGAGCTTCAGGGTGTCCTCTCCGCATGCGATTGGCCCCACATCCACGTCTCGGATTCGCTTGCGATGGCCGACCGTGCGATCGCAATGGCCGAGCAGGGGGTCCGCGCGATTGCCGTCCTCGGCGTCGACTTCATGAGCGAGAACGTCCGCGCGATGCTCGACGCCTCCGGATATGCCCACGTCCCCGTGTACCGCGTGGCGACCGAGCCCATTGGCTGCTCGTTGGCGGAGTCGGCCGAGGCTTCGGCGTATGGCGCATACCTCATGGATGCGTCGGAGACGCCGCGCTCGCTGCACGTGGTTTACATCAACACCAGCTTGGTCACCAAAGCCAAGGCGCACGCGATCGTGCCCACGATCACTTGCACGTCGTCGAACGTCGTGCGGACGGTCTTACAGGCCGCGGCGCAAGTCCCCGACGTCCACATCTGGTTCGGGCCGGACACCTATATGGGCGACAACCTCGCGCACATGTTCCAAAGCCTTGCTGAGATGCCGGACGAGCAGATTCGCAACCTTCATCCGGCGCACGATCAAGCCTCGGTTCGATCGTTACTGCCCCGGTTCCACTACTTTGGGCAAGGCACCTGCATCGTTCACCATATGTTCGGGCGCGACGTCGTCGAGCTGGTTCGCGAAAACTATGCCGATGTCTTCGTCACTGCGCACCTCGAGGTGCCCGGCGAAATGTTCGCGCTCGCCTTGCAGGCGCAGAGCCACGGCAATGGCGTCGTTGGATCGACGTCGAATATCCTCGCGTTCGTCCTTGGTAAAGTCGACGAAGCGATCGCGCACGGACGATACGCCAATCTGAGATTCATCCTCGGCACCGAAGCTGGCATGATCACCCCGATCGTCCGGCAGGTTCAGGCAAAGCTTCGAGACTACGCCTCCGAGGGTGGGGCGGAGCTGTCGGCCGAGATCATCTTCCCGGTCGCAGGTGAAGCGATCGCGCAAGACGAGCAAAGCGGCCTCGGGGTCGTGCCAGGCGTGGCAGGGGGCGAGGGTTGCTCCACGGCAGGCGGCTGCGCGACTTGCCCGTACATGAAGATGAACTCGCTTCGTGCGTTGCTGGGCCTGCTCGAGCGCGTCGAGACCGAGCCTCTCTCCAATTTGGTTCCCTTTGAGCCACGCAAATACGTTCAAGAGATCCGGGGTCGGACGGTAGCCGATCTCGGTGGAGAGCCCATCCTGCACATGCGCGCGTTCCAGCGCGGGGGTGAGCTTCCTGAGGAGCTCGTGAGCGATGTGCTGACCCGAGCCACCCAGCTGGCTGGCTCTCGGGATTGAGTCGAAACGGCCGGTTTCTTCGGGGCTAGATGCGGAGCTTGACCGGGGGGGCAACATACTTATGTTGCACGCGCCGACCACCCTGAAAGTGTGATGTCCAAGCCTGATTACTACGAAGTTCTCGAAGTCCACCGCGAAGTCACCATGGTTGAGCTCAAGAAAGCCTACCGTGCGAAGGCGCTTGAGCATCATCCGGATCGCAACCCCGACAACCCCGAGGCAGAGGAAAAATTCAAAGTCTGCGCCGAGGCGTACTCGGTATTGAGCGACCCGCAGAAGCGGCAGATGTACGACCAGTACGGGCACGCGGGCTTGGGAGGCGCTGGCGGGCCGGGGTTCGGTGACATCGGCGACGTGTTCAGCCAGTTCCAAGATATCTTTGGCGATCTCTTTGGTGGCGGCGGCGGCTTTGGTTTCGGTGGCTTCGGTCGTCAGCGGCGCGACCCGAATGGACCCGCGCGTGGCGCTGACGTCCGTGTCGACGTCAGCCTGTCATTTCGGGAGGCCGCGTTCGGCGCAGAGCGCGAGATCGATCTTTCGCATCCGTCGCCCTGCGGAGCCTGTAGCGGGACCGGGGCCAAGGATGGAGAGCTCGAGGGCTGCACGACGTGTGGCGGCCGCGGCCAAGTGGCGCGCGCGCAAGGCGCCTTCGTGATGACCACCACCTGCCCGACCTGTCAGGGGCGAGGGGCGCAGGCCAAAGCAGCTTGCGACGAGTGCGAAGGACACGGCCAAGTCAACGTCGAACGCGTCGTCAAGCTCACGATTCCGGCTGGCGTGGACACCGGTCAGAGCCTCCGGTTGAGTGGCCGAGGCCAAGAGGGCATGCGCGGTGGACCGGCCGGAGATCTGTACGTCACAGCGCATGTCGAGGCGGACGAAGACTTCCAGCGGGAGGGCTTCGACCTCGTGCATCGCCTCGATGTGACGTTTCCGCAGGCGGCCCTTGGCGCCAAGGTCGAAGTGCCGGCGCTCGAAGAGGATGAAGATGCGACGCAGACGGTCAAAATCCCCTCCGGCATTCAGCCCGGTGAGACCTTGATCGTTCGTGGCGGGGGCGTACCGCGCCTCAACGGGCGCGGTCGCGGCGACTTGGTTTGTGTGGTCGCGCTCGAGGTGCCCAAGCGCTTGTCCCGTGAACAGAAGCGCCTTTTGAAGGACCTGGGCCGCACGTTCGACGAGTCCTGACAAGCGCTGGAGATCAGGCTGCCTCCGGGTGTACGCTACTCGTCTGATGCAGCCTCTGTCTGGACTCGACTCCTCCTTCCTCTACCTCGAGGACGCCCACCAACCGATGCACGTCGGGAGCGTGTTGGTGTTCGAGGGGTCGATGGACTTCGAAAGCTTTCGCGAGACGATGGCCTCGCGTGTCCACCTCGTGCCACGGCTACGGCAACGTCTCGCCATGGTGCCGTTCGGAATCGGAAAGCCTTACTGGGTGGAGGACCCAGCCTTCAACCTCGACACGCACTTGCAGCATGTGGCCCTCCCGAGCCCCGGCAGTTGGAAAGAGCTTCGTGGGCTTGCCGCCAGGATCTTCAGTGTGCCTCTCGACCGCAGCCGGCCTCTTTGGGAGATGACGCTAGTCGAAGGGCTCGACGAGATTGCCCAAGTGCCGCCGGGTTCGGTGGCGTTGATCAGCAAGGTGCACCACGCCGCGATCGACGGGGTTTCCGGGACTGAAATGATGGGCTCGCTGCTCGACATGACCAAGGAGCCGCGGACGTTTCAATTGCCGCCGCCGCGGACGGTTGCGCCTGTGCCGAACGAGCTCGAGGTCCTTTCCCACACCGCTCGCAAGATCATGGGGAAGCCGAGTGAGATCAAGAGGGTGGCCGGTGAAATCGGCGATGCACTCCGTGCCGCGGCCAAAGTCCGAGACAAGGGCGTCGAGTCGCCTCCAGTTCCGATGACCGCGCCGCACACGCCGATCAACCACACGATTACCGGTCAGCGGATCTGGAACACTGCCCTCCTCGAGCTCGATCGGGTGAAGGCGATTCGCAGGATCACTGGATGTACGTTGAACGATGTCGTGGTCGCGATTTGCGCCGGGGCGCTCCGCCGCTACCTCAATGAAAAAGACGAGCTTCCGGACACCCCGCTGATCGCCATGATCCCCGTCTCGACGCGCGGTGCGGACGAGCACGGCGAGATGGGAAACAAGGTTTCGGCCATGTTCCTCGACATCGCGACCGACATCGCCGACCCCATCAAACGCCTGAAAGCGATCCAACAGCACGCTCAGGGCGGCAAGGCGTTCGAGAAGGCGGGCACGACCCGTGCGTTCGTCGACCTGTGGGATTTTGTTCCGTTTGGCTTGGCCAATCGTGTTCTCCGCCTCTACTCCCGGTTTCGCGTTTCCGAGTTGCACAACCCCGTGTTCAATGTGGTGATCACCAACGTGCCGGGGCCGCAGTTCGACATGTACATGGCGGGGCACAAGCTGCTGGCGCTCATGGGTATGGCTCCACTGGTCGATGGGATGGGCCTGCTCATTACGGTACTCAGCTACAACGGCGTGCTTTCAATCAGCCCCACGTCTTCGCCCGCGGTCATGCCCGACCTGGACGTGTTCGCTCGCTACCTGCGGGAGTCTGCAAACGAGCTCGAGGCCGCCGTGGTTCCCGACCGGCAGCCGGATTCTGAACCCTCGCTCTTGCCGACAGTGGTCGCCTAACCGTCGTTAGGGAAGGGCGCTGAACCGTTGTGGCCCGATCGTCCCGGGCAGCTTGGCGCGCAGCTCCGGGAGCTGCTCATTGGCGAGCCACTGGTAGACGCCGTAGGTCTGCAGCACGCGCCGCGTGTAGCGGCGCGTCTCGTCATAGGGAATCTCTTCGATGAACACATCCAGGGGGCGCGCGGCGTCTTCTTGGAGCCACCGGCGGACCGCGCCTTCGCCGGCGTTGTACGCCGACGGCACGAGAGCAGGGTTCTCGTTCAAGCGGTCCCAGAGCCAAGCCATGTAGCGCGCGCCGATCTTGAGGTTGACCGCGGGCTTCTTGAGCGTGCGCGGTGTTGCCTTTTCGCCGACCTCGCTCGCGAACCGCTTTGCGGTGGGCATGATCAGCTGAACCAGCCCGTAGGCCTTGGCCCAAGACACGACCTCGGGGTCGAAGGAGCTCTCCTCGCGCGCGATTGCGCGGACGAACGACGGCGGGATCCCTTCTTCGCGGGCAACGTCTTCGATCAGCGGTGAGAACGCCTGCGGATAGGTGGCCTCCCAGATCAACTTGCCTTCACCCTTGGGCAGAAGCCCCTCGAAGTCCTCGAAGTGCGCACGAATGACCCGGCTCAGTCTCGTCTGCGCCCCCGCGTGCTGCAGGAGCACGGCGCCGACGACCGCCATTTTCGGGTCGACGTCTTCGCCGAGCATGTGAAGCCTGGACATTTCGGCGGAGGCATAAGTCACTTCGTTGACGGCTAGCAGCTCGACCATACGGTCGAAGGCCGGGTCGTCGAACTCATCGCGCCACGCAAACACCATTCGCGTCGGCTCGTCGCCAGCGCGCATGTCTTTGAGAATCGTCTTCGCGCGTTGCGGCACGATCTCGCCGAGACGCCAAAGTGCTTGTTGTGCGTAGTAGCGCAGCGGCCAACGTTGGACGATCTCCTCGTAGGCTTCGACGGCATCAATCCGCCGGCCCATCTCGAAGAGCGCGCGCGCCCGCCAGTAGTTGGCCCGGCCCGTGATGCCTTCTAGCCGTTCGTCGCCGCCACGCTTCACGAGCTCGTCGAAACGATCGTACGCGCCGTCGTAGTTGGCTGCACGAAGCTGAATCCAGCCCAACTTGAACAGCGCGCGCGGCCACATGTCGCCCTCGGGATACCGTTTTGGAATCGCAGCCAGGCGCGTTCGTGCGGCCTTTCTCTTGCCGTTTTCGAGCTCTGCGAGCGCGGCCCGATAACTCGAGTCATCGGCGAGACTATGGGCGGGGGATTCTGCTTCGAGCTTTTCGTACTGCCGGACCGACTCGTCCCACTGACCGATTCGACCGTACGCGCGCGCAGCGTAGTAGCGTGCCCAAGCGCGTGTATCCGCGTCGATTTGGCTGCACGTGTTGGCAACGTCGCGCATGACGGGGGCGCCGCGCGTGCGTTCGCGGTCTTGCAAGAGGGCGCGGCCTTGTCTGTAGCGAGCCTTGCACCAGACGACCGAGCCTGTCTTGAGATGCTTGATCAGTCTCCCGAAGAGCCGCTCGGATTCGCGATAACGTTTCGCGCTGTAGAGGGACTCGGCTTTGTCGAGACTCTGTTGCATGCGCGGACGCACGCTTTGCGTCTTCGTGAGCGCCGGGGGCTTCCCGTCCAAACGGATCTCGAGGTGCGCGCGGGACTTGGTCGAGCCACCCGTCCGTGTTTCGATCGACCGAGCGCGATCGCCGCCAGCCCAATTGTCAGTCAACGATGCGACGATCTGCGCGGCCGTCACCGGATCCTTCCGCTCGAGAAGCGATGCCCGCTTCAGCTTGGCCCAACGCGCGAGCGGATGGTTGAACGTGCCGAGCGTATCGAGATGGGCAAGCGCGATGCTGGCGTACCCTTCGTCGAGCGCAGCCACGGCCGCCAACCAGTGGAGGCGGCCTTTGTCTCGAGCGCCAGCGCTCGGTAGAGCGGCTTCTGCGATGTCGCGCGCCTTGCCCGAGTTGTCCCGGTCGAGTTGCTTGCGGACCTGCATCACAGTGGACTTGTCGGAGAGCTCGACGAGTACGGGGTCGAGGACCTTCGGCGGTGGCGCAGGCGCCTCGGCCACCGCCGGCGGCGGCTCACTCGGTGGGGGCCACACTTCGCGCCGCACGTTCTTCTGCTGATGGCATGCCACCACCAGCCCGATGCATATCGCGAAGGGCCCAATCCGCTTCATCTAACGAACCCTAGTGAGTCCGTCCCTACCGGGCAAGTTCGCTAGGAGAGTGGCGCGTTCGCCGCCGTGGGAGCGTCGTGATAAGCACACCGGGCGTGAGCTACAGCTTCCAGATCGGGGTCCGCTACCTTCGCTCCAAGAAGCGGGCCACCGTTTCGATGATCACCCTGATCTCGATCATCGGTGTCGCCCTCGGTGTCGCGGCCCTGCTGGCCGTGCTGTCGATCACCACCGGTTTCGAAAGGGCCTTCCGCGACAAGGTGCTCGGCGTCAACGCACACGTCTTGGTCCTGAAGTACGGCCGCGAGTTCAGAGACTACCGAGACGTCCTCGCCACTGTCGGCGAGATGGCCGAAGTCGCCGGTATCGCCCCCTTCTCGATCAACGAGATGATGCTCACCAAGGGCGAACGCCGGGGCGTAGTGCTCGTCAAAGGCGTGACCCCCGAAGGCCTCCGCACTGTCCTGGACCTCCCCCACCAAATGGTAGCCGGCAATCTAGAGGGTCTCCGCCGCCCAGGCTCCGTCCCCACCCGCAGTGCACAACCCAAGTCCGACGAAGACTGGCAATGGCTCCGCGACATCCGCGACGGCAAACCACAACAAAGGGACACTGCTCCTGCGGAGGGCGCTAACAACGGCGACGGGCGAGAGGGTGTTGGCGCTCAAGACGGGGACCCTGCCCTGGGTGACGCGGAGCCGACTCGGCGGAAGACCTTTTGGGAAGAGGAAAAGGAACGGCGGGAGGCACAGCGCGAAGCTGAAAGGCGCGCACGCCGGCCCAACATCGGGAAGGTGGCCAAGCCGGGCGACATCGAGGCGATGCTAGACGGGCTCGACGGCGATGACTTCGCGCTGCCCGATGACCCGGAGTGGGAAGCCGGCCTGTCCCAAGGCGAGGCCCAAGAGCCGGTGAACGCGTTGCCCGGAATCATCGTGGGTAAGACGTTGGCCGAGGACATGGGCCTCGAAGTCGGCGACCGTGTGAGGCTGATCTCGCCGCTGGCCGCGCTCGGCATCACGCTTTCTGAGCCGGGCGGCGCCTCGACCCGCTCGCGTGAGTTTCGGGTCATCGGCGTGTTCCAGGCGGGCTTTCAAGAGTACGACTCGGGCCTCGTGTACACCGACCTCTTCGAAGCCCAACGCCTCTTCGACGAAGGCGACAACGTGACGGGCGTCGAGCTCCGGGTCCACGACTTGGACACCTCGGAGCAGCTCGCCCGCCGAATCGAGCAAGACCTCGGCGGCGCCTTCCACTCCCTCGATTGGTCGGAGCTGAACCGCAACCTCTTCACCGCCCTCGAGGTGCAGAAGATCGCGCTCACGTTGGTCATCGCCACCATCATCTTCGTCGCCGCGTTCAACGTCATCGCGACCCTGATCATGATCGTCATCGAGAAGAAGCGCGAAATCGCCATCCTGAAGGCAATGGGCGCCACCGACGCAACCGTCCTCGGCATCTTCATGTTGCAAGGCGTCGTCGTCGGCGTGATAGGAACCTTCGCGGGCGTCCTGGTCGGCGGCGGCCTAGTCGTCTACCTCGACAAGATCCATTTCCCCCTCGACCCCAAGGTCTACCTGATCGACCATCTACCGGTCGTGCTCGACCCCACGGTCTTCCTGATCACCATCGGCATCGCCCTCCTAATCTGCACCGTCTCCACCATCGCCCCCTCCTGGTGGGCCGCCCGCATGCTCCCCGTCGAAGGCCTCCGCTACGAATGAAAAAAGGGGTCAGACGCCTTTCTGAGAGGATTCACCCGGAGGTGGCAGGAGCTTGACGGGTGGGGCCAAGCAAGCTACCAATGGCGTCCTTTTGCGGGAATAACTCAGCGGTAGAGTGCAACCTTGCCAAGGTTGAAGTCGTGAGTTCGAATCTCATTTCCCGCTCCAACAATCTCGTCCGCGCTCTCTACATCTTGTTGGGGAGCGCCTTTCTTGTTTGTGACCATTAGCCCTTTGTCGGGTTGCCTACCGCACATGCGCGTCAATTCATAGGGGCGACCATGCGATGTCGAAGACTTTCCCGGGCCCCCGGATAAACATGGTCAGCGTGTCGCTCTCGCACTCATACAAGTGAGTGGTCTCCACATCCCCGTACCAGGCGTCCAACGCGACCGGATACGGCTCCACGGTTTGGTCGAATGGGCCAGTCTCGCCCTGTAGCGGGGTTAGCTCTGGGCCGCCGTACGTCAGTTCATTTCCATTGCGAGTCGAGTACGACTGGGTGCCGCCACCGTTGAGGGTCGCCGTATATGGGGCATCCGTGTACGGCGGTTGCCCATAATACGCAGACATATAGCCTCCCCATAGGAACTCGACGTGTCCGTCCGTTCCGAACGTAGCGCTAAGTTGTCCGCTCACCGAGACCGGCACTCCGATGCCTGCCGTCCAAAGCTCGGCGATGTCGTCGTTGTTCACCATCCATCGGCCGTGCAGGCAGCAGTCCTCGGCATCCTCGAACTCAGGCACAGACAAGTCGAAGCCCGCACCCGGCTCGGTGCTCGTCGCGACCAGGATGTGCTTCCGCGTGTTGCACTCTTCTTCGGGGAGCTCGAATGGCACTCCGCGCGACCAGTCCCGGCCCGCCGGATCCCTCACGGACTCGACCACCAATCCGGCGACCCCGGCCGACTCCCCGTGGCTGGCAGGCCCCGTGGACTCGGTGACAGGCCCCATCCCGTCGAACTCGAGGCTCGCGTGCTTGGTCTCGTCGACACCGATGAGGATCCTCACAACGCCGAACGGCTTGACGCGAGGCACCCTCACGTAGGGTGTCGCCTCCCCGTATAGATCTACCGCCACGGACCGTGCCGCGAACGGAATGAGCGCCTTGCTGGTGTCTTCGACCCGTCCATCCGTCACAGCCTTCACAAACTCGTGGTACGTCTGGGCCATCCCCGCGTACTTAGCGAGCGCCTCCTGCTGATCGAGCAAGCTGCTCTCAGGGTAGTCAGGCAGGCTCCCGACGAGCTGCAGGATGGCCGCGTCTCCGATGGTGGATCCCAGGTACTGAAAGAACAGGAAATTTCTCGTACGAGCGGCCACGCAACAGAGTGGTCCGGAGTTCGATTCTCTCCAGCTTCGGAAGGAATCGCTGCTCGAAATCGACCTCCGGGTAAACGACATTGCTCCAGTACTCGGCAAGGCCTTCGAAGTGCCATGCGATGACCCCGCGGTTGAGACGGAGGTACTGATTGGGATGCGTTTCAGCTTGGAAGCAGTGCGCGAGCTCGTGTGCAATCGCCTGCTTGAACTGGTCTTCCAGTTTGCTCTGTAGCCCGGTAAAAATCGAGACACCGCACGCGTCATCGGGCTGCGGGTTGGAAGCCCTCTCCTGCGGGAATGCCTCGCCCCACATGCCTCCTCGGTGCGCCGCGGCGAGCACCAACGCCACCGCTGGCATGTCGCCCAGTGCATCGTAGGTCCGAACTGCGTCCCGTATGGCCTGGAGCGCCAGCTCCGCGTGTGCCTCCGTCCAGCCAGCCGAGGGAAGAGGGGAAGCCGGCAAGAAGACGCGATAGAGCTTGCCGTTGATGGTCTCGGACTTTTGCTCCAGGCACACTCCCACACCGGGTGGGAATGAGGTGTGATCCCTGAAGAACCTCGCACAATTCGAAACGCCGTCTTTCGTCGTGATCGACGCGGACTTCGGCACCACGCCGGCCATCTCCTCGAGCTCTTCGACGGAGAAGACGAGAAGGTCCAGCAGGCGGCTGATCTCGCCCTTTGCCTCCGCGTCGGGCCCCTCGTCCAGATACTCTTCAGCCATGAGGAAGATGCCTGTGCCCTCATGACTGAGCAGCTCGGTGTGCCGTAGAACGCTCGCCGCATCCTGCTCGCCGGCGAAGAGCTGCAGAGTCGCGACGAGTCCGTCCCCGAGTGTCCACTCAGCCGATTCCACTTTCGCCAGGACATTGTCCTCGTAGCTGACGTCGGAACGATCTACCGGCGCTTGCTGGTCATCGAGTATGATCACGTCCGGCGGATCGCCACCGCCGCTTCCACCGGCATTGTCGTCTCCGCAGGCGGGAAGAAAAACGAGCAGGGCTGCCAGCGTGACTACCCATGTCAGCAGGCGTCCGGTCGCGTGCGCGGTCAGCTTTGGACTATCTCTCGCCAGGCCGCCAGGAGCAGTGGAGTGATGCTGTCCCATCGTCTTCTCCCGCTGCACGGAGTACTCCGTCAGCTCACGTCTTAGACGCTCATAGCGTCCGCGCTGATCGGGATCCTTGTCAAGTGGGACCCACTCTCCCTCGAAACCCCTAGAATCACAGGCTGCTTGGGTCGATGGAATTTCGGGATCGAGGGCGACCTGCACGACTGCGATGTTGTGATCTAGGGTCGCGAGTTGCTGGGCGGTTAACGGGGTGCCCCGCTTGTATTTCACGCCGAAAACCCGTGCCATCCAGGGGAGTCGTCGCAGGGTTTCCTCGACTCTTTCGCGGAATTCCGGGGCTGTGGCGGGGACTTGCTTCGCGGTGCCTTGGAGGGTTTTGCCCTTCACTCTCAACTCGACTGGCGCGGGGTCCGGGAAGTTTCTCCACCACTGTTTTTTGGGGGCCTCGGAGACGAGGATTGTTAGGACGCCTCCGTGGCGTTGGTAGCCTACCGGGATCGTGTAGCGGCGGCCGGAGCGGCGGCCTTTGATGGTGATCAGCATGAGGCCGCTGCTCAGGAGCCAGTGGAGCGGGGAGCGCAGGACCGCTGTGACGAGCGGGTTGATGCGAGTCACCTTGCTGTCGACGGACACGCGCCGAGCGTAACATTCGCGACACTTCGACGTTAGCCCCGGGACACGAGGGCACTTGAACCGACCCAAACGCTACTTTCCGATTCCCTACTTGATGATCGCGATGGCGGCGATTGGTCAAATCATTTGGCGCGCGGTTCGGGCATCCGAAGTTGGGCTCGATGCGATCGGCGCGCTGCTTGCCATCGTTCCCCTCGTCTCGTTCATGTCGTCGCTCATGTTGATCAAGCGGCCGAGGACTTGGCGCAATCAGTACCTCATGCTCGCGCTTGCCGCGATTGGGACCGTGATTTCGTTTGTCGGCTACGCATCGCCTGCGAGCTGGTACGCGCTTCTTCTCGGTTTGATTCCGACCTTCGGGTACGTGTTCTGGTACTCGGTGCTCGACCGCTCGGTGCCGACGGCTCTCGAGGTAGGTGCGACGCTCCCCGAGCTCGACTTGCGCGATGGCGATGGAAACGCTGTCGTCCCGACTGCGGGAAAGCACCGCCTCTACATGTTCATCCGGGGCAACTGGTGCCCGTTGTGCATGGCGCAGGCCAAAGAGATCGCTGCGCAGTATCGGGAGCTCGAGGCGCGTGGGGTGGAGGTCTTCATGATCTCTCGCCAATCGGAAGCGCACACTCCCTCGCCTCTTAGCCCATCGGGCTCATGGTGAGGGCCGAATGTCAAAACCAGGTTCAGGCGTCGGGCAGCTCTCCAATATTGAAATGTCGGGTAGGGCGTGGGTGCAAGAGGGCTGGCGCGCCGCTTTTCGGGACGGTCCGGTGTCCGGGAGAGCCCGGTGCATCTGGGGGAACGTCACCGTGGGGCAAGAGGCGGATGACTTGAGATGGGATCGGCGCCGCGTCGGGCAGCGGGCTCGGCTCAGGGACCGGGAGGCGGCAACCGGCCGGCAAAGCGGTCGCGCACGATGCGCTTCTCACGCTTGCTCTTGGCAGACCGAACGAGCTCCTGCTCCTTTTGTTGTTGGCGCTTGCGAATCTCAGTGAGGGCGCCGCTCAAGAGCTTGTTTTCGACGATGGCGCCTTGGGTCACGCAGCCGTCCTTGTGAAAAGGGCGAGCGGCGAGTGCCACGCCTTGGAACCGAATCGACACGCGCCCGTCCTCGTACTCGACGACGGTCACGCGCTTTTTCGCCGCGGCTTTGGCCTCCTCAGTGGGCTCGAGAATGTACATCGTGCGCTTGTGGTGCACGGTGAGCTGAGCCGTCACCCGCCGCTCTTCTTGCCAGGTGAAGATGTCGTCGAGACAATCGCGCTCGAGCAGGGGCCGATGCGCGTCGTGGTCGTTTCGAGCCACGCGCCCGAAGCGACGATTGTAGTCGTCCATGAACTCGGGCAAGTACGCATTCGCGTCGTTCATCGTGCAGATTCCACGCAAGCGGAGCTCCTTGACGAGTCGGTCTTGAAGCGTCTTATTCGCGCGCTCGACGCGACCTTTGGCCGCCGGGGTATTGGCGCAAATTACGTCGATATTGAGGTCGCTCATGGCGCGCCCAAACTGCGTGAAGCCGTCGCCGGCTTTCGGGCGCTTGGCATTGACGCGGAACACCCCGGCTTTGTCGCTGTAGAACGCGACCGGCTTTCCGTGACGCCCGAGGTAGGAACGGGTCGCGTGGAAGTAGCTGAACGCGGATTCGGAGACGCACATCCGGAGCGCCATGAGCTTACCGGTCGCGTCATCGACATAGACCAGGAGCACACAGCGAGGTCCGCGGTCCTCGAACCAGTGGTGGTCCGAGCCGTCGATCTGCACGAGTTCGCCGTAGCAATCGCGACGGTGACGCGGCTGCTGGATCCGCTTCTTGCGCTGACGGCGCGTCAGCCAGATGCCGTCGTCGATCATCCACTGCCGGAGCGTCTCGGTGGCAACACGGATGTCGTGCTGTTCGAGAAGCTTTTCCTGCGCGAGCGTCGGTCCGAAGTCCGCATAGCGCGCCCGGACGAGCCCGAGCGCTTCTTTTCGAAGCTCCACGGGCAAACGTCGATTGCTTTGGCCGCGCCGCTTCGACCCGAGGCCCGCTGCACCTTCTTGATCGAAACGCCGGCAGATGCGTCGCATCTGCCGGTCACTGACGCCAAGGATCTTGGCGCCAGCCGTCTGTGTAAGCCGTCCATCGGCTATTCGAAGCACTACCTGCAGTCGGTCCATTTCTCGCGTGCTCAAGGTCGTCAAATCGTCCGTCATCGATGCCGAGTGCACGGAAACCGGACATTTGAAAATGGGAGAAATAGGACATTACTAACTGGGGCCTACAGCCCAATTGCGCGGTACCAGATGTTATGTCGCGCGGCGTGCCGCGCCGACAGGGCCTTTGTTTTCGCTACGCTCCCCAATCCGTAAGGAACCGCACAATCTGGTTCCAACTCGGAGTCATTGGGGTCACCAGCATAGCGCCCGACTTCGGCTGGGCTTTTTCATTCTAAGAGGTGTCCCCCAATCGATGGCCACGCTTATCGGTCATTTAGGCCAACAGGTTCGGTGACAATCTTCAACCCGTGTTACGTCGCTGGCTGGCTCTAGGTCGCTCTCGATCGCGCCGCCTAGCGGAAGACATACGCGAAGCCGACCCAGGTTCGGTAGATGAACTCGCCCCCGGGGAGGCCCCCTGCGCCGAAGAGGTGGCCGAAATGCATCTCGAGACTGAGGAGCCACTTCCGCTTTAAGTAGGATTCGAGCCCCACCATCCCGGTGAGCTCGGCGTCGAGGCCATTGGCGCGACCCGGCGTCGTGTCTCCGACCGAGGCGAAGCCGATGCGCCCTTCGGGCCCGAAGATCAGCGTGAAGACGCGCGGCATGGCGATCCCGAAGCGGAAGCCCACGTTCCCCCCGACACTGAACGCGGGGGCGCCCTCGCCGATGCGGAAGTAGGGCATCAGGCGGAAGCCGAAGTTGAAGTTTGGCTTGTCGGCGAGCGCCCAGCGGAGAGGGATCTGCAGGTTCAGGCCGAGCCGCTGTCGGTAGCCGTCGAGGCGGGTTCCGTAGGTGAGCGCGGGCATCAGACCCACGTCGAAGTTCCGACCCACGCCCCAGACTGCGTGGAGCCGCAGCGAGGGGTAGCCTACCGTGATCCCCAGCGCCGTGCTCCCCCGGGGGATCACCTGCGCGCCGTTCAGCGATGGCGTGTCCTGTCGTTCCTCAAAACCTTGTCCGTCGCGAGACGTGAGCGGCGATGATGGCGAAGGTGACCCAGCGGACGGAACTCGGACCCCTACGCGCGTTGCCGACGGTTCGACATCTGCGAATCGAGCGCGGCATGCGCCTTGGCCTCGCGCAGTGCGCGCAGCTCACGCTCACGCCCGACGTCGTGTGGGACCGAGACTTTGGGTCAGGCTGCGCGTCGCGTGTAGCGATGATGCAGCCCGCCGACCATCGGGAGGGCGATGACCTTCCCCTCGTCAGGCGACTCGCGCTTGCGGCGTTCGGGGGTGTCCTTGTCGAGCGCGAGGTGGGTACGGGATCCGTGATAGTACTCGAGGTACTTGCGCGGGATGCGCCGCAGGTGCTGCTCTCCGAGAACGATGACGTGGTCCACGCAGTCCCGCCGAATGGTACCGATCACGCGCTCGCAGTACGGATTCTGCCATGGAGACCGCGGCGCGGTGAGGACCTGCTCGATTCCCATCGCACGCGCTCGAGCAACGAAGTCTGCGCCATAGATCTTGTCTCGGTCCCGGATGACGTGCCTGGGCGCCGAGTCGTTGGGGAAGGCGTTGACCAATTGCTGGCCCGTCCACTTCGCGGACGGACCCTCGGTGACGTTGAAGTGCACGATGCGGCGGCGCTCGTGCTCGAGCACGAGGAACACGTACAGGATGCGAAACGTGGCTGTAGGCAAGACAAAGAAGTCGATGGAAACGAGCTCCTGGGTGTGGTTCCGCAGAAACGCACGCCAGGTCTGCGATGGCGGCTTTCGCCGAACCGGCATGTAGCGCGACACCGTGGCTTCTCCGACCTCGAAGCCGAGCATGAGCAACTCACCGTGAATCCGGGGCGCTCCCCACATCGGGTTCTCGCTCGCGATTCGACGGATGAGCGTCCGGATCTCCGCATCGATGGGTGGACGTCCGGTTCTCTTGCGGCTCTTCCAGGTCCAGTAGAGCTTGAAGCCCTTGCGATGCCAGCCGATCACGGTCTCGGGCTCCACGAGGATCAGGGCGTTCTGCCAGTCGGGCCACAGACGGCAGAGAGCGACCGAGAATGCGCGATCAGCCTTCGTCAGCTTGGGGCGTTTTGTCTTGCGCTGTAGGATGGCCAGCTGCTGTCGCAAGGCGAGGTTCTCGAGAGCGAGTTCGCGCTGCAGCCGGAGGCTCGATCTGGCGGTCGCGAGCAGGGCGTACAGCAAGCGAAGCGTGGGGGTAGGTTAGCTTGACCCCGAGCGTGGAAACATCAACGATTGTGCGGTCGACGGGGCTCTGAGGAGGCACACCGGGGTCATCAGTGAGGCGCCGGCCTAACCTTCCGGCGCAGGGCTGGCCGGCTGTGCTTTCCAGCGACCGCCTGTGCTGAACGCTGACCAGGCCCATCTTACCCAGCCCACCAGGCGGAAGGCGAGCCAGAGTGACCAGGCGAGCATAAACAGGCGCCAAACCCAAATGCTGAGACTGAGGACGACAGCTTGCGGCAAGTCGTTGCTGCTGCGGTCGATGTACCACTCGAGGTTGCCACCATGGCTGCCTGCTCCGGCAACTTGCATGTCCGGATGAACGAGCAGGCCATTGTGCACCGCGGCGTAGAAACACAACAGCGCCACAATACTCAGACCAGCAAGCAGTACCTGGCGTACGTTGAAGGCGCGACGGTTGAGGTCGGATGGTTGGCTGCGGTGTTGCAGTGCGAAGAACCATGCCACGACAGGCACGGCGACCCACACGGGCAAAGTGACGAAACCGAGACTCAAGAGCAGCCAGTCCCACATGCGTAGCGGACTCTGCGCCACGCGTGACAGTAACCAGCGCGACGAGCAGGGCGAGCAAGAGATACGGCCAGAACAAGACTACCGCGCCCCAAGCAGGACCTCGGGTCCACAAGAGCCAGCGATCATCAGGGACGTTCACACGCACGCGCGCGTTGACCACCGGCGCACCCAACCCGATTTGAGGCGTCTTGAACCAGGGTCTTGAGACCGCCTTCTTGCTGAAACGCGATCTCGACTTGCTGCACACCCGGTCGGAGCGTGGTCCGCAGCGCATTGCCCCGCATCTGCAGCGAGCGCGGGGTGCCGTCGACCGTCACGCTTTGCAGCTCGGCGCCCTCGGGGAGGGTCCACCCGTGCACGCCGCCGCTGCTGCTGCGCACGGTGGCCGTGAGCTTGGACTGCGTGCGCCGCAGGCCGGGGTGCGTCTCGAGTGTGAGCGAATCGATCGTTAGCACGCTTCCTTGGGCGGCGGGGGGGACGGTCAAACGTCAACTGGAGTTTCTCGCCGGGCCAGGGACGAAACAGTGGTTGCCAAAGGTCACCCTGGAAGTGCGTGATTGGAGGCAGCCCCGCGTGCTGGCAGCGATAGATCGGCCCGCACGTGAGCTCCCACACTTCGGACCAGCGCACATTCTGTGGCGCAACGAGCGAGAGATCGGCGCTCGGTTCAAGGCTTGACGTCCAAGTAACTTGCGTCTCGCCTCGTGGAACGGTGATCACAATGTGGCCATTCTCGACGATCGCGCCGGCTTTGGTCACGTCCTCGCCGGTCAAGAGCGGAACGCGCACCACGTCCACCACCGATGAGGGACTGATACGCCGCACGGTGGTGTTCACGGTCCACCGCACGCCGATGCCAATCGTCCGCTGCACTTCGAACCACGGCTGCAAGCGCACGGCCTCGGGCTGATCGGTCGCGTTGTCTTGGCTTACGAGGGTGCGTCGAAGTTGAATCGATGCATCGGCGCGGCCGTTGTCGCGCAACCCGTCGACTTCCCAGCCTTTCGCGTTGACGACCAGATGCTTCGGATGATCGCCAAACGCTAGTGTCAGACTCTCGCCCGGTGGCGCAAAACCCTCGAGTCGCACGCGATGCACTCCCTTTTCGAGGCGTAACAGGGCGAAGCCGTCGCTTGCGAGCGCGATGGCGCTACGTTGCTTGCCGTCGACGGTGATCACGTTCGGCAACCACGCACTTGCCGGGCCAAGCATGCGAAAAGCGGTGGTCGCTCCCACGTGCACTTCGGCATCGAAGACGATGCGTGAGCTGGAGGCGTCGATGCTTGCTCGCGCAACCGACACACAATTGGGGGCGCACGCTGGAGGTGCAGTCAGGCGTTTGGCAAGCTCGTCCAGCACAGCTTGCGCAGGTGTACCTTCAGGGACGGCTTGCTGCGCTACTGCGGAGCTCGGATCCAAGAGGAGTGTGCCGGCGAGCACTGCGATCCCGATGCTGGTCGCCGCTGCGCTTGCCGGCATAGGAGGCACCAGCGCGCGGCGCCATCGACGGAGCACTCCGAACGCGAAGAGCACCAAGAGCAGGACACGAACGATCGATGCAACCAGATTGGCACGCGGCGAGATCAACCACAGTTTTACGTGATGATCGGCCGGCACTGGGCCAGACCAGTCGAGCATCCATGAGCCCGACTCCCACGCGGGGATGCCCTCACCGGTCTGCACGACCGCGTTGGGATCTTGTTGCTGGGTCATTGGGGCTTTCACTGCCTGGGGCGAACCAGCCCTCCGTTTGCGCGCGACCGACCTGGGAAGTGCGGACTTGTCGTCAGCGGTCAAGCCGTCGACGGCGTCGGATGCCAATTCCTCTTGAGGAGCCATTGGGCTTTGCATTTTGGCGTTCATGTCCGAACGCTTCGCAGAGCGCATGGCGGACCCGCCGAACATCTGGGCCATCAGCAAACCGAGGAGGCCGGCCACCGCACACAATCCCAACACAGCCGGCCAGCGAACGGTTTGCGCCTCAGCCGTGCGGTACACGGCCACGGCAACGACGAGAACCGCCCAACCGGCAACCCACGGAGTGGCGTTCCATCCGCTCGAGGCATCACCCACATGCGGAAACAACCCGATGCGCAACTGCGCCACGCAGAACGGCACCGCGATCAGCACCAGCGCCACCCCCGCGCCCCACCAAAGCGTCGTGAGACCGCGGCTCCAGCGCGGGCTCGTGACCACTCCTCGCAACGCCAGTAACGCGAGGAGCACCACCCAGATGAAGAGCGGCGCGCCGGCCTGATGGTACGTTAGCGTGAGTGCAAGGAGCGCGATGAGCCCCCACGTGGCACCGAGCAATCGGAGCGCTGCGATCGCGATGAGCGCCACGAAGAACACCGCGAACACGTCCCACCGCGAGACCCAGGTTTGCGATGTGTCATCGGCGCCCGAAATCGCCAGCACGTCCCAGCCCGGCGGCAAGCGCAGATGCGCGGTAAGGCGCTCGATGTTCTCCGACCAACCGACCGCAGGGAATGACAATCGCGCGTCGTCGAGCCGCGACTCGGCCGTCACGTTGAGCTCGGCGCTTCGGATCTCGACTCCACGCGGCACCGGACCGCCCTGCGCCACGCTTTCGGACCGCAGATCGTTGATCAACTGTCCCTCATTACCCAGCTTTTACATGTCCGAGAGTGCCTTCCTTCATGAACAAGCGGTGGCTGCGTCGCAGTTTGCCGGTGATCCGGTCACGCACCGAGTAACCGGTGCCGTCGACGTCGAGCCACAGCTCACGGTTGAGTTGGACCACGTTCGGTTCGGCCTCCGCTTTGGCGCGACGCGAGGTTTTGAACGTGAGCGACTGTCCCGGAGTCACCGAATACGCTGGCAGGTCGCGCCAACCAGCAGGCAGTGATGCACGTGATGTGTCGACATTGGGAGCACCCGAGAGCTCGACCTGGCGTAGGCTTTCGTCGGCGGACCACACCCACGTTTCAAGCGACGGCCACGGCGGGGGCAGCTTGGGCGCGGCGAGCGCTTCGAGGTCGCCACCTGCCTTGGTGATCACGTAAACCTCGTAGGTTCCGGCGTGGACCTGCACGCTCAGTCGGCGCTGCTTGTCGAGGCGCACGGGTAGCTGCGAGGCGACGGCGATGGGAACGGTGCCAGAGAGTAGCACATCCTCGAAGTTGAGCTCACGCGCGCGCCCGGAAACGTGCAACACGAGGCGGGTGGTGACCTGCATTGGAATCGCGTCGGCGATCAGCCGGTGCACTTCGATCTCGAGGCCTTCCCCCTTCGTTTTGACTTCTCGCGCACCGAGCCACACGTCGCCGCCTTCTTCGCGCCGCGGGTTGCGCACGCGTTCGCCTTTGATCTGCAGTTGGACGATCGCCGTCTGATTCGGCACGGGCAGCAACTCGGGCGCGGTGCCCCAACTGAGCTCGCCTGTAACGACGTGCTCACCAGCCTGCAATTGCACCACCGGTTGCTTTCCCTCGTGTAGCACTACCACCAGCTCGCCATTGACGCGCACCCCCTGCGGCCACAGCGTGGCGCTGCCAGGAAGCTGAACCTCGCCATCGCGATCGAGGAAAAAGCGTTGCTCGAAACGCGCGCCCTTATCGTGCACCGTCAATGCCAATGGGCCTGGCCAACGACAGATAGCGACGCCGCCCGCCGTCGTACAAAGATGGTTGGGCTTAGCGTGCAGCACCCAGGGCACCCACCCTTTGAGGCTGTCGGGCACCTCCGCAGGTTTCAGCGGCTGCGCGGTGGCGCTCATCGCCAAGAGCGCCGGCACCAGAAGAGCGAAGATTGAGGGCAGAGCGGTACGAAAACGCATAGACGTTCCTCTCGAGGTGAAGCTATCGCAGAGTCGCCAACTCGGACGAGAAACCCGCCGAGGCCCGGCGTGATTCCCCTTCGGCTCGATCAACGGACGCGCGAAGGGGTGCTTTGGATCTAGCGATGATAATAGCTTCTGTCACGCTCGATGAATAGTCTTCGAGCTTTGACGCCTGTTGCTGTCGTTCCTCAAAACGTTGTCCGTCGCGAGATATGAGCCGCCCTGATCGCGAAGGTGACCAAGCGGACAGAACTCGGACCGTGTGTGCGTTGCCGCCGGCTCGACACGGGCGAGTCCAGGGTGGCATCAGCGCTAGCCCTACGCAGTACGCGCAGCTGCGCATGGATTGCCGCCGTCGAGGCTCATCGTGCTGCCCTCCGAAGCTCGTCCCACTCTTCAATGAAAGCGGAAAATTGGTTCCAACTTCGCGTCGTTGGGGTCACCAGAAAAACAAGGGATTGCGTCTTGGGGCGCGGTCCCTTTTTGGTTTGTGTCACCCTCGTGTCAGTGGATTGCGTTGGGACCTGCCGCACCTGAACGGTTGCGAGGCGATTGATCGCGAGCCGCAGGGAAGGGCGGACGTGGGAGACGGGCCCACCGCCCAGACCTTGGGCACGCTAGCTCGCACGCTCTTGTAGAACTCTAGGCACGCAGAGTCGCGAGAGTTCGCGCGCGCTGTCTTGCGGCTGTCGGTGTGGCCTTCGAAAGCCTTCGGAATTCCCGGGGCGGTTCGGTCCTGCAGTGGCTTCGAGGTCCGACGCGTCGACAACTACTTCATGAAAGGCCCGCGCTACGCCTCGTACATGTACGAAGGCGTGGCGGTCGCTGTTTGAACTTGGTCCCTGCTAGCGCGGCGCGCCCCGAGGTAGGTGGCCAGGGATTTGGTACAACGCATGCGCTCCCATTAGCCTGTGTAGCGACCGGTCGTTGCACCGGTCGAATTGGGGAACAGGGAACGAGTCGTGCTATCGATAACACGCCTTGCGGTGCTCATTTTCATCGCATCGTGCGGTTCTGCACAGCGGGCGCCGACCACGGTCGGGGACGGGAGGGCGCGCCGTATGCCCGCGGACTCGTCCGGGCAGTTGTCCGAGGGCGTGATCCGGTTTTCGGCTTCGATGACCGAGGCGTTGAACGACCACGAAACGAAGCCGTCTGCGAGCAACAGCTACAGCCATCAGAGGCTACTTGGACCGAGAAAGCGGCTGGGTGAGCCACAGGTGCACCTCGAGCCGACCGACGCATATTCCGCGCTCTCGTCGACCGATTGCTCCGGCTGGCTCAGCTTCGTGCTCAACACGGTCTCGCCGCTGCATGAAGCCGTCTTGCAGTCGCAGCGCCAGCGGGAGGAGCACAACCGGGTCTATTCCGAGGGGTTCGCATTGCGGGAAAGTCGGAGGCCCTGGTCGCGGGCGTTCGTGGTGACGCAGTACCTTCGAAGTGATTATGCGAAGGCGACTGGCTTCGAGCCGGTGGACGACTTCGAGGACTTGCGGCCGGGCGACATCGGCGCGTACGCGACGGGACGCTACGCCAAGCCGTCGGATGAGAGCCGTCCGAAGCCCAGGGACACGGGTCACGTGTTCGTGGTCGTGGGCACGCCAACCGTGGTCGACCCGCAGACCAAAGGCTACAACGGTCGCGGAACGCTCAAGGAAGAGGCGGCGAAAGTCATCGCGATACCGATCGTCGACTCGAGCGCAGCGGTGCACTTCGACCCCGACTCGAGGAAGAACGGGGACGGGCGCTACTCGCTGCCCAAGGTTCGTGCTCATTCGCGTGCAAGGGCGGGAGGCGTCGGTACCGGCACGATCTGGTTTGCACTCAGTACGGAGGGGCGCGTTCTCCAGCGGCGACTCGGCCCCCAGCAAAAGTATCGCCCCGTGCTGGCGCGTGCTACACGCCTACGTGGACGCATCTCTCTCGACGAGACGATTCTCGATGGTGGAGGGGCTCTCTTGGTGCGCGTCTTCGAAAACTCTCCTTCCGAGTTCGACGGTGTCTCGTACGGGGACGCGCCGGTCGATCTCACAGGAAAGGGTGGTCTTCGGCTCGCGAGCGGACGGCTCGTATTAAAAGGTCAAAACGACTTCTCTGGTGGCGTGACCGTGCAGTCCGCGGAGTTGATCGCCGCGTCGCCAGGCGCGCTCGGCGTCGGCGACGTCTCGATCCGCGGTGGATCGATGACGCTTCAAGAGCCTGCGATCGCCGACTCCGCGACGCTCAGCGTTGCAGAAGGCCTCGCTGATGGGTCTATTCGTCTCGATTTCAAAGGCCGCAATGTCGTGAAAGCCCTCCAGATTGGAGACGCGATGCACCGCTGTGGGACCTGGGGAGGTCCCGAGTCCGACGCGATGTTCGTCGATACCGTGTTCTCCGGGCCAGGTGTCATCGAGCTTGCCGCCAAACCTCTAGAGGCATGCGCGCCGGCTCCCGAAGAACCGACGGGACGACGTTCGAGAAGACGCGCCTCGTTTCCAATGCCGAAGACGCGAAGCCAGGTGGCTACGTGCCGTTCCTCAGAACCGTGTCCGTCGCGATGATCGCGAAGGCGACCCAGCGGACAGAGCTCAGACCTTTACGTGCGTTGCCGGCGGCTCGACCTGCGCGAGTCGACAGCGACATCCGTCTCCGTCCCACGCAGTACGCGCGGCTGTGCATGGATTGCCGTCGTCGAAGCTCATCATGCGGCCCTCCGAAGCCCGTCCCACTCTTCAATGAAAGCGGAAAATTGGTTCCAATTTCGCATCGCTGGGGTCACCAGCACAAGGCCCGGCTGCGGCCGGGCCTTTCTTTGGCAGTGATCTCCCGGGGTCGAAGTCCGCGCTGGTGGGTCGTCTCGCTACCTATGTCATCCGGTCGTGCCAGTAGTTAGGCTCGCGACTTGTATGAGCAACGGCAACGACCGCTCGGCGGCCGTCAACGATTGCGGTCACGATCGAGTATGGAAAGCGCAGCACCACGAAGCGACGCACGTCGCGTTCACTGTCGAATCCGTGCACGCGCATGCCACTTTGCGGGAACCGGGCGGCCCTGTCCACGCTGCCACGTACTGCTGACGTGAACAAAGTGCCGTAGCCAGTTCGTTCACGCTCGTGCCACGCTGCCGCTGCGTCGAACTCATCGGCGGCACCCGACGCGAATGGTAGCTTCACGAAGTCTCGCGGAGCGTCTTCCGAATCCTGGCCTCGACCTCATCGCCTGGG
>PVMK01176510.1_pt1 | contig 136263 bp, 132 predicted proteins | sample 1853481 | NCBI WGS metagenome assembly PVMK01 (sample SAMN08533507, study PRJNA380276) | Marine sediment metagenome, whole genome shotgun sequencing project.
ATCCGCCAAGAATGCGCATTACAATTAAAGAAGATTTTAACGGAGGGTTGGATTTATTAGCACCACAAAATGAAGAAGAGACAAACAGTGGTGATGAAAATATGGAAGGAGGCGATGATGATATAAAAAAAATAGGATAATTATTAATTTTAAATAAATTGATTTATATTTAAAATTAAGTGTATATAGTATACAATCATGTCGCAAAGCGCTAGTTATAGTCCTGTAGTTTCGAAAATATTTCGCTCAAGAGCGATCATATTGGATCAATTAAGTGAGAAAAGAGGGTTTGATGTTACCGATTACAAAGATTTCAGCGTAACTGAAATTTATAACTTATGGAAAAATGATCAACTAGATATGTTATTGACAAATTCTGAAACTGGAAAAAAGGTATTTATCAAATATCATATGACAGGAAAAATCAAATCAAATAGAGCTCAAATTTATGATTATATTGATGATTTGTTTGACCTTGAAAATGTTCTAGAACCAGAGGATGAACTTATTATTATCCAACAATATAAGGTGAATGATGGATTAAAGTCTATTATTAGTCAAGTATATACCAATGACAAAAAATTTATCAATATCTATAATTTGAATGATTATTTGTTTAATGTTTTGAAACATGTAGATGTACCTGATCACACTGTATTATCGCAGGAGGATAAAGACAAAATCAAGAAAAAATACTATATTACACACGATAAACAGTTTCCAGAAATATCTCGTTTTGATCCCGTGGCACAAGCTATTGGTTTAAGACCAAACGAAGTAGTAGAAATTATTAGACCATCACCGACTGCTATTACATCAAAATATTACCGATTGTGTTATTGATTTAATATATTGATATTATAAGATGGAAACGAGCAATATTGCTATTAAACAGTTTGAAAATAAATTATGGTCATTACAAAATAAATTTTTAATTTCAATTGATAATTATAGGCAAGCGTTGCAACAACAATATTTAGAGGGAAAAAAAAATACTAGCCCTTCGAGTCAAGATCAACTTAATGATACTTGGGCAAAAACTTTTATGTTACATAGTCAAATAAATTCAAATATTATAGAAAATAATAAAGCAATACAGAATTTAGATGAATATTTAGATTTATTAAAAGTTGAAGTAGATATTGAAAATGATATATTAAATCAAACCATGAATACACAACAAGCAGCTATACCAAGAGAAAAATACATTCAAACCACAGCGCAGGAAAATTATATGATGTCCGCATATTATGTAGCTGCGGTTTTGGGAGCTAGCGTGATCATATACAGACATTATTAAAATGAATTATAAAAATACATTTTCTATCATTACATTATAAGACATGGCAGATTTTCTATCAAAAATATTTTCATCTCAAAAATCAGAAAATAATCATTTAGGAGAAGCTTCGTTAATGCAAGGGGCCAGATTTAATAAAATGCAAAGTGCAATAGAGTCGCCGGTTTATCCTCATTTAGCATTAATGGAGCAAACCACAGGTGCCGGTTTAGGATCAATTAAAGAACCTTTAGAGAATAATAGTCAATTACCTAGTTTAGATAAGAATGAAATCCACGCTTTATCCAAAATGGAAAAAGAGTATGAGCATCTTATTGAGCAACTTCAAAAAGAACAAAAAAAATATAGAAAAGACATTAATATGATGGGAACTGGTAAAAATGATTTTAAAAAAATTAAGACAATGGTTGATAAAATTCAAAAAAAAATAAAGCAATAATGAAACTGGCTGATAAGATAATTAAAAAAACTTATAAAGCCGATGATACTACTCGACAACTTAATGAACACCGTGATTTACAAAGACAAGATTTAAAAAATCAGGTTGATAAATTAATGAAGAGAAAACAAGGATATGATGCTTTAATGAGAAATAAAAATAGTCTTGAAAGTCAATATCAAGACAGGCAAAATGAACTAGATGCAGCATATTTACATTATATAGTATGGTTTGTTGCTGCAACTACTTTAGGTATTTTAACGGTTAGACAACTTAGTAAATAAATATATTACTTTTTTATCTATATATTATAGATAAAAATGAGTTTTAAATCACAATTAGATGATTCATTCATGATAAAAAGAAATATGGAAAAAAATGCAATTCGCAATGGAACAGAGTTGCAACAGGGGAAAAATCTGTTGCGACGAAGAAGAAAAATGAAACAAAGTGTACGAATAAGAAGTAAGGATCTTATGAAATCTAAATGGTTAAGTTCAAATATAAGAGGTGTTAAAGAAGGGTTTAGCACTGTCACTCCCGTAAAATCAACAAATAATAATGAAATAAAATCTCTTGGCACGATGCAAAATAGTTTAAATAATGCCTTACAGTCTGAACAGGATATATTAAAAACAATCCAAGGGTCAATTACTAAATCACAAGAAGAGCAATTGCAAAAATGCTTAAAAGCGCAAGATCCTAATGCAGATCCAGCAAAAAAAAGGGCATATCTTTTAGGTTGCATCCAAAAACAGCTTGCCACTGCTGAAGCAACAGCTAGAATAGGCAAAGCACCATCTCCAGCGTTTGATTTTATTATGGGCGGGATATTAGCACTTGCTAGCGTGGCAATGTTAGTTGCTATTGTCTACACAATGCCAGCGTCGTTGATTGCTGTTATGGACGTCATCGAAACCGCCACCTCCGCTGCAGGAGAAATAGAGGAGGGGATTGACGGCATGGAGGAGGCAGAGGCCGATGCAAAGGAGATTAATCGTTTGAGAAAAGCAGCGCAAAGAATACGAAATTGGGCGAGCAAACTCAAAAGGTCACTCTTAGAACTTCAAGAAGATATCCGGATTGCTCAGGATGAAGGAAAAGCAATGGATGTAATGACCCACTTGAGATTACTAGGTCAATCATCACTTATAACAGGAATTGGGGCATCGTCCGCCATTACTGGCGCCGTGGGTGGAGGGTTGTTGCTCGCAGGTGCCATAGATCTAATAGAGGTGGAGGAGGATAATAAAAAACAAACTGGAAAACAGCTATTAGATAATTTTTTCCAAATTCATGGTTATCCCAAAACCGATTTCGATGACATGGACAAAAAGGCCCAAGATTCTTGGATGATATATTTAGCAAGTCTACCAGGTTTCAAAATGTTAACAAAGACAGAAAAAGACGAATACGCAGAAGATATCACACTCCAATTTTATAAACAAAAATCATCCTCAAACAACAAAGAAGGATATACTAACGCCGCATCGTACGTAAATTCCTATAGGATTCGACCTGGTACCGGAAAAGACTATACAAAAATACGACAGGGTGACCCGTCATTTTTTGAAAAACTCGTAGATCCCACGCCTCTTGGTACATATGGTGCTAACGATGCTAATGAAGCTAGTAGTATTGTTGATACATTGAATAATAAATTAGCGAGTTCTCCACAGTACAAAGTTGGAACGGGTCTGTGGCTCCAGCCAGAGAACGCAGTTGCAGAATCCGCAACCACTTTAGATCAAATGAAAGATATTGATCCCACGGGTATAAATACTACTTTGAAAAAAGCATCAGGCGTATTTACAAATTTATTGCAAGGACTTGAGAATGATCCGGTTGTTAAACAAATGGAATCCGTTAGTTCTACGCCACATCAAATTGAGGAGGGTATCAAACTCTTGGAAGATAAATGGAAAGAAATATTTGAAAAAAGTTGTCAGAAGGCTATAGGAGTACATGATGGGACAAATCCCGATGGCACTAGTAAATTTAAAGGTCATCAGCAATATTGTAAGAGTTGGACAAATACAAGAGAAGGGAGATCAGGTTTTTTTCAGAATTGGTGGGTAGACTCAGACGGGAAAAAAAATCGCACTTTTTTTGGTAAAGAAACCGATTTATCAGAAGATGATGCTATTAATCTAAAAAATGAAATGGATGTTGGATCAGAAGACGATTGGAAAAACGGGAGAAGGGGGTGCGATGTTGCTATTAGTGGAACAAGAAAAAATAATTTGGGAGGAGCAGGTTATTGCACATGCGTTGATGGAACAATGGTTTTTATGGATGAAGGGCACCCCGAAGTATCCTGTAATGATATGTGTAATCCAGCAAATTTAAAAAATAGACGAATGAAGGGTACAAAGAAGGTATTATTCTATCAAAATACCAATGTTTGGACACCCGAAGCAATTCCGCCTGGAGCTAAGCATAAATCCGGTGTGGAAGCTTATAATCAAATGACTACACAAAAAGGTGATCCGTGGTTACAATGTGAAAACGATCGAACAACAGGGGCTGTGCCGAAATGTCCAGAAGGGCTCAAACCCTGGCCAAAGCAAGGGGTGGTGGAGTACCCCACTAAACTGCCAAATGGTGAAGTGGCAAAAGCTGGACCGTGTGGTACTTGGAAAGATATAGGTGCTCTTGATCCAGGAGAACAATTGGCGGATTTCTTTGATCCATTTACACCTTACCCAATACCACTAAATGCAAAAACTGCACGGTATTGCGTACTTCCTCCTCCAGCCGGAGCGCCTACAGAAAACAGTAAAAGTGGACCAGGATCAAATGGCATCGATTCATTAGAAGATAATGGATTAGGTCTTAAGATTCCCAAGGGATATACTAAATTACCATCACCTACAGAATTAGTAGATTCGTGCAGTAGTGCATCTTATCCTAATATGTATATTGAAATATTGAAATTTCGTGTATTGAGTGATATTCTAAAAGTTAAATCAAAAATTATGGCAAATACAGTAAAAGTTACTGTAGATGGTGTTAATAAAACAAAATTAGAACAAAGCATAATCGGTAAAAAACTTTTAAAAGACATGAAAATCTACAAGAAAAAATATAAGAATTTTTTTGATATTAACAACAAAAAAAAACCAATTGGATGGCATGTACGAGGATATTAATTTTAAATCACAAAGCGCCAATATTAGTTATTATATTTGGTTTATTTTAGCAATTTCTGGAATGTTTCTAGTAATTAAAAAGTTGAAATCAAGCAATTAATATAATTTTTTATGATATCATATTATATATAATATGAGTTCACTAAAATGTCCAACTAAAAATGGTAAAGATTTTTACACAGTAGATCCTAAAAATCCAAATTTATGTGTGCATCCCTCAATGCAATGTAGTTTGGGTACTGATCCGCAATCATATAATGGAATCCAGGCTGAAAGTTGTTATGATGCTTCTGGAAATGTAAAACCGGCTTTTGCCCCGACAAGTGGTAGCGGTAGTGGTAGCGGTGGTAGCTCAGGAAAACATAAAAAATCTATATTAAAAGATCAATGCTCTCCCTTAATGCCTTTCGGAGGAGATTCTAGATCTAAACCCAAAATAGTATTAGATATAGAAAATTTACAAAAGCAGGAAATGAAAATTTTACAAGAGATGAAAAAAGACACTGATATTTCAACAGGCGCTGTTAAAGATAAAGGAAAGATGAAATCTTTATTAGCTCAATTAAAAACTATGCAAGATGCGCGAGTTCGACTTTTGCAACAGCTTACATATACCGCATCTACAACACAATGTACGCTATCTGGAGATAGAAGAGCATTACAAGACCAGATCGCAATGTTATATGTTGCCGAGGATCAACTTAAAACATTAGAAATGCAAACACAAGAAATTATCAATGCACGAACTGATAAACACCGGATGGTACAAATCACCAATTATGAATATAACAGATTTTCGTCACATGCTGGAATTTTCAAAACCATTGCATTTTGCAGTTTATTTATTTTAGGAGGTGTTTATCTTAATGGTATAGGTTGGACTGTAGTAGGAAATACAGTTATAATATTATCTATAGCAGTTGCTGTATTTTTGACCATTAAACGTATCTGGTGGAACTATTACAGAAATCCAATGAATTGGAATCAATTTGAATGGCAGGAGAAAACGCCGGGAGGTCACCAACCAAGTGTGTGGGAGGTTGATAAAAAATTCTTTGAAAAGGGATATAATCAAGCAAAGAGTGAATTTCACAAAGTCGAAAAAGATACAAAAGGCGCATATAATAAAGTCAAAAAGGAAACAGACAAAGCATATAAGGGATTAACTAAAGATTTAAATAAAGATTTGACTGGCATGGGTAGTAAAAAAGGTATGTTAGCTACTGAAAGCTTCGCACCATATAATTAAATATTTTGATACAAACAAAATATTTATTAATTTCTATATATTATACAACTGAGATGTCAAATAAACTTAATTTATCAGCTGCCGATAAGAATAAAATACTTAATTGTCAAGATGAATTGCAGAGTACTTTAGCAGGACTCGTAAAAGCTACAAAAAGTTTTCAAGAAGCAAGTGATAAACTTGAAAAAAGGTCAGCATCGGGTTTATCGGGTAGAGGTTCTAATTATTATCAAAAAATGCAGGATAAAAAAGCATTAGATGCTGCGAATGCCACCATTGATAAAATTACTAAAGACTACGCTGTCGATATATCTTCTATAAAAAAAAACATAGGAGTTTTGACTTCGCAAGAGATATATCAAAGAAGAATAAAGGATTTAATAGAATACTATAAACAAAATATTTCATCTGATCAAAAAAAAATCGCAGAGGAAAAAGGTAAAAGATCAATCGCAAACAGAATGAGTACATTTTATAATGATAAAAGCGAAACCTCAAAAACAGTAAAAAACTATACCAGTTATATTTACTGGGGTATATTTATTATAGCACTTATATTATTGATTTATAATGGCGTTAGAGGGGGTGTTAGCATGGCAGCTATAACTAGTATATTTACATCTACGGTTGACACGGCTAAACAAGCTGTTAAAAAATTAAATAAAAAAGTGAAGAAAAATGTAAAGAATCCTTTAACTAAAAAACAAGAAGCGCAAGTAACAGGAGGTCCTAGTAATATAAATAGGGCGAGCAAAGTACTTGCCACTCCAAAAAAAAGTAGTGTAGCATTTGCAAAGGCCAAAGAGGCAAATAAAAATAGATCTACATTAGTCGGCGGAAACAAATATTCACTATATCCATGGTTAGGCATTGTTGTTGTTTTCGCACTATTACCCCTTACCATTAAATATATATTTAAACCACTGCAACCGTTTTTCATTGAACTGACATTGCCAAAAGTAGGTAATTAGAATTTTTGATATAAAAATCTAATTACTTTTATAGAGCATTTTGTAAATTAAATATATAAATAATCCACCAACCGTTGCAGTATATAAATCTGCTAAAGGTCGTCTTTTTGAAAAAGAAGTTGTTGTCAAATCTCGCATATTTCCCATTTTTATATTTGCATTAACAAAAGATTCTTTTGTGGGACATACCCCCGAAGTTTGGGGATTTTTTCCGCTTACGAATGAGCAAGGATTCATATTTATAATTTCACTGTTTGAAACGAAGCCACTTCCTGTACCGTCTTTGTTGTCTGCGTCAATAGTTTTTGTATGAATATTGGTGCATTCTGGATTACTTCCGCTCATGAATGCCCCAAATAATTGTGTGGGATTTAATGACATTACATCATTCAACATTCCATAAATAAGACCATTAAAAGCACTGTCGCCAATCCCTATTTTTTTTAAAGCTGGTGCTCCGCCGTCTGGAACATTATCAATGTAAATAGAGCGTGTTACAGTATTACCTTGCGAATCCTTGCATTTTCCACCAGTACTCAAAAAATACCTGTTTCCTAAATTTTGACCATCGGTTTTAAGAGCATTTCCCCCACCCTCTGTTAAGAGTTGTGTATAATCCATTAGTCCGGCCACATTTGATGACAAAGCGTCCAAAGATCCCTCGCCACTCATTTTTAATTCACTAGGCGATTTTATAAACTTACTATAAACATAACTAGGCCCTGTATATTTTTCACCCATATCCTGTGGATTTTTTGCCGCTTTTTGAAAAAATGATGATGACATTATTATATAATAAGTATATTAAAATATACATATAATATACATTATGGCAGAATGCCGAATTTGCTTAGAAGATGGTGTGGAAGAACAACTGATAAGTCCCTGTTCTTGTGATGGAACTTCAAAATGGGTACACGAGTCATGTCTACAGCGATGGCGAGAAGAAACCGTAGGAAGAGACAGTTCGCGAAGATGCGAGATTTGCAGAGCACATTATTTAATAGAAAGGGTAAACCCTTTGGAAACGTATGAAATTTATAGTGGTTTTGGTGTTTGTGGAGAACTATCATTAAGCGTTGTTTTAGGATGGGTTTTAGGTGGATTTTTATGGAGTTTAGACGAGACATCAAAATTTGCGAGTATAAAGGTTTTTCAGCTAGAGTCGCTCAATTTACCTTATAAAATGAGAAATGATGAATGGTTGGCATGGTCGTACTATCAAGGATTAGCTACATTTTCTTTATCTAGTATAACATTTTTGATATTATTAGTTAAAATTAATTCTAATATAAAAAGAAAATCGGTTTATTACCACGCAATATTTCCTAAATTAATATACACGTGTTTCATTATAACTAGTTTTTTATTTATTCTAATGTTTGCAAAATTTACAGAAGATGTGACAATAATATCTTATTGGAGTCCTGTCACTTCGATGATGCAACTTCATACTATATTCTTTTATAGTAGAAGTCATAATAAAACCATTCAAAAAATGAATAGAAGAAACATTGGAGAACGAATTCTTTCTGTTCAAAATAACCCTTTAAATTATGTTGAAGCTAGGAGATTTGAAATTGAAGACGCGGTTTAATAAAATTTTGTAGAATAGTTTGTGCCGGCATCCTTTTTACTTTGTAGATTTGCTTTTTTTGCTTTTACCGCATCTTGTCGTGAATTGAGAGATTGGATTTTACAATTTACCTTTTTTTCTAAAATATCCAATTGATTATTCAAATCAGTGTTTTTTTTATTGTATTTACTAATTGTATTTTTATTTAGACTTATATTAGAATTTATAGAATTCGTAAGTGCGTTTTCCTTTTTATCATTTTCTGCTTCAACCGATTGATTATTTTCTAAACCTTCTCGTTGAGATCTAAATAAATATTTCAATATTAAAATAGTAAATATAAAAGATAGAAAAATACATATGTAAAAAGTCATTATATATGTATTCCTTATTTTTTCTTTACAAACCATTTTCAATAGTTTTAATATTTGAATTAATGTTAGATATAATGCCATTTAATACACCTAGCTTACTTGTGTGAGATAAACTTTTACTTTGCAATTTGTTCAATATGTTCTCATTTTGAAATCCTTCGCAATTAGATGCTTTAGATTGTATATTCAATGATTGCATAGATGAGTGGTTATCTGTCTCTTTGTTTGCCGATTTTGCATTTTTGGCTGAATCAAGTTTGTCTTTTATTTTCTTACTTTTATCCAAAGTTTTATTTAATTTTTTTTTAAATTTGAAATAGTAAGCCCATTCTCACCCATAGTACCATTTAATTTATGAATACTCTCTACTACCATCCCCTCTACTGCTTTGAAACCATGTTCAAATATATGATTGACTATTAAAAATCCAAATGCAATTATTAAAATATACACAACAATACTCATTATATATCACTCCTATTTTTTCTTTTGTTAATATAAATGCCAAGTTTTAAAATAAGAAATAGTAGAACAAAATTACATAATTCAGACGGATCTAGAATTTATAACACATTTAATAGTACAGGTTTAGTAAATAAATATCAAAGCCAAAATTCCAGATTTAATGCTAGAAATAATACTGGTCGAACCTCGGATATAATAAACCCTGCCACAGGTGAGCCTTATAATAACTGCTCCTGTACAATAGCTGGATGTGGCAAACAATGTTGTAGAAATTATTTTTTGATAGAAAATATCACTCAAGATATATGGTACGATACATTGGATAGTGGTACAGTATTTCAGCCAGGCAATATTGTTTCTACTGCATATGTAGTTAGTAATATCCCCAATCCTCCATTTAAGGAAATTGGTATTATTGAAGATATTATTTTTCCAAATGCATATGAATGTATTCCATTGGGCCAAACGCGAGCGGAATCAAACGATTGCTCAGGAGCATTCCCATTAAATGTCAGACTGATAATAAGATCTTCTGGAGAGTCTTGTGTCTTAGATAGTAAACAACATTACATAGGTCCCGGCGTATTTGGATTATTTTTTAAACAACCAAACCAAAGCCAAAGCTCAACGCAAGGAGTATGGGCTGGCATGTCTGGTGCTAGTAATTTGCATATTCAGCACGAAGAATATAAAGTATTAGGGTCATCTAGAGTCGGGGCACCGTATAGAAATCCCATAGCCGGATATAGAAAAACTTTAGCGTGTTGTTGTAAGAGTAATCTGGGTTCACAACCTTGTTATAAAGGATGCAGAGGTGCTTGTTATATTGAGTTGGCACTTCAGAATGCGAAACAATTTAAAACACCTCGACCGATGAGAAATGATTATATTTATCTAAGCGATGGTGAATTTTTCGGTTATGTAACCGATTTTGGATATAATACAATTGGTCCCGTGCTAAGATTTTCATTTAACAATAACACGGAATGTACAAAAAAGCACAATGAATTGAAAAGGGTATATCCAAGTGGTCAAATTACCTTATATAGAGCAAACGGGAGTTTATATCAAGATAATACATTTATTATTAATAACTTTAGTCTTAAAGAAAAACTTTGCACCTCTAAAGAAGCCACTAACGATGTGTATAAAGATTCCTATGCTATATCTTGTCAACAAGATACCAGAGTGTGTTATGACAGACGTATCCGATCGGGCATGCAACCAAAACAACAATTTTGTGTTGAATATATTAAAAAAATGGGACAAGATGGTAATATATATTGGCAAAAACATAAACGCCTTCTTTGTCCTCCAGGTGCTTCTAAATGCAAAGATCCACATAAAAAAGAAGCATCTTGTCGCGGATGGCAAAAAGCATACTCCTACAGTTACTCGCAATATAACAAAAATCGTGCAATGAATACTTATGAAAGAGGATTGGAGAGAAATTTACCAAAACAAGACAAATTAAATTCAAGTTGCCCACAAGGTGAAAAATGTAAAAATTCGCTTTATCCCAATTCCACTTGTTGCGAAAAATCCCAATATCGTAAAAGCGGGGGAAATGCTTGTATTAGTTGTTTGCCGACAAATAATCCGTCAGCGAATCTATTGTCTAAAAATGCTGTAACAGTTTGGAAGCCCAATAATAAAAAATTTAAAGTACAAGGAGCAGTATGTGCTGGAAGCAGAATGGAGAGATTAAAGCTCGATACTATACGATCAGCAAATAGCAAATGCAAAAGAGGAGAAACAAATGAAAGATGTCATCCAGATGGAAATGGAAAGGGTAAATATTTCGCAGGAAAGCCTAGGTTTACGGGATGGATTTATAATCGCAAACATCAAGAGAGGGTATGGCCTAATAGAAATATTTCGGCTATAAGATATAGACCGCAACCTTTCGGAATACCTCAACTTACCAATAAGGGACGATCTACCCGTCCTAATCATGGTCAACCGACATGGAAACCTCATTCCTCTGGAACTTATGGTTATAATCAACGAACCGACAGTCATAATATAAGAGCGCCTGGATATGGTAATAAATGTGTAGCAGATTGTCCGATGCCAGATTGTGTAAAACCAATTGGCAAACGAACATTTAAAGAATGGGTAGATGAATATGAGGGAGTTAATAATGCAAGATATCAAGGAAATCGTAAATGCCAAGAAAAAAACCTCTTTTCAGCCAAAAAATATAGTCCATAAATACGTTTTAAACTAACATTTCTATTTTCTAACCTAAATATAAATGTTAAGGGCAAAAAGAAGAAGAACCCGAACACATGATCTCTCGGGAAACCCTATATTTAATACCATGAATTCAACGCCCCTACAATCAGCATATGTCAATATTAATAATAATCAAAAACAATTACAAGATTGTAGATGCACATCTTGCGGAAATCCTAATTCTGACTGCACTTGTATTCCTTTAAATCCAAATGCGCCTTTTAAACAGAAAAAATATTGCAATGATAAAATCATTAGGAACCCTATTCCTGGTTATAGAAAACAATTATTGTTTACAGGCAAACTTCTAAATGGAAATAAGGAATCTTCTAGTCCAACTATAAATGAGTTATGCGATCATCCAAAAGAATTACCCGCTCAAAAAAGAGCACTAACTAAAAATACTGTATATAAGGATAATTATGCAAAAACATGTGGTACATTCAGAAAAAATGATGTTATTGGAATTGATGGAAGCGGTAATTTAATAGTAAATAATTCAAAATCTACAAATGCCAATTTATGTGGATATCCACAAGTAAAAAAAAGAATACAAAATAGAAATGGTTGGATGAATGATAAATATAACTACTCTTCTAAACAATATCTAGAACGACGTTGTAGAGGATTTAGAAATCTAGCATTTAATTATCTCTCCAATTCATCTATAAGAGACTCATCTAATTCAGAATTTTTAACAGGGTGTTCGAACGCAAGAGTTTATAGCAACCTTCCTCTTAAGAGAGGAAATAAGAATTGTTCTGGTAATTGTGACCTTTCATGTAATAATATCCTAGGATTAGATTGTACTGTTATGAATTGTTCACAACAAATGGATGAGTCAAAAAATATAAGTTATGCCAAAAAAGGGTATACGGTTTGCGAAGCAACTAATAATAATTGCAAAGCGGTTTATAAAAGAAGTAACCCTAGATTTTCAAGCCAGGGGGGTGTATCAGGTGGATCGAGAATAAATAGATTGAAATATCAAACACAGTTAAAAGCACAATCTACAAGAAAACTTGTGACCGGTCAAAACGGTACAAATAAGACAAGCGCTAAAAATACGAATAGGGGATCTATGTCTTTTGATAATCATGTTAATAGTGTAAATGGATTTGGCGGAGCTTCTAACGGATCTTATCCAGTATCGCTATATAGCAATACATATCCGACTTATAAGAGCAACTTGAGTGGTGCATGTGTAGGAAAAAGTTTGACATTCAATGGACTACCTCAGAGATGTAAAATGCCAGATGCAAAACCTACATGTAGAATTACGCAAACTTTGCCACAAAATTGTAACCTTAAATGTAATACGCAGTATAAATGTCCAAATTCAATAGACATGATACAACTACCTTCTTTTGGTCCTCCCCCTAAAATAATAGCAGTTCCACCTATTCCAGCACTACTCAATAAAAATACAAATACTGTTATACCAAGTATTAAAAGTAATTGCTCACCACCTTTGGAATATGTCCCCATAACAATACCAGTAATACCGCCCATTGAATCCTTTACCCAAACCTGTATATTAGATTTTGGACCATACTCCAATGGTAATTTCCCAACAAGCAATGCAAAACTATCTCATGAAGGGAATGAATTCGAGATAGAAGAGTGTTCCGCATCAGGGAGATATATCAAAATAGAACAAGAAAATACTATTATTTATTCACAAATTTATGGAGACCAGCTTATATTTGCAAAAAATAAAAACAATAAATGGGCTAGTTATACAAAAGATTCGTGTTTTGGAATTGAATGTAGCGACACATTTGAAACTCCAGTTTTTTTAAAAGCTGTCAATGGCGCGCACGTATTTATACAACAAAGAGACGAAGGTAATAAAGACATAGAAGATGTAAATTGTTGGGAATTTTTCCACTGTGAAGGCGACTTTCCTGACCGTGGCATTAAATTCATAAATGCAGGTATTAAATTGAAATGATTTAATTAAACATATTAAGTAATTAATTACATTTAACACATAACATTTTAATAGCAATCACAATGAATAAAACCAAAACGTTATCAGAAGCTAGAAATGAACTAAGAGGAAAGCATTATAAACTTTCCTCTTATTTAAAAAAGGCGGCACAAATAAAAGTAAATAACATATCTACAGATACACCCGCCCATTTAGCGTGTAATCTAGCACGTGACAAGGTATTTTGTGAATCAATGGAAGAAGATTTGATAATTTTACAAGTTCCACTAGATTTAAAAGAAATCATGCCCAAAAAAAATAAAAGTGTCGAAAAAGATATACTACGAGATATAGCATGTGGGCGTTTCGGAAAAGATGAAGGAGAATACAGTCACTATTATAAATATCTCTATGAAAATATTCAACATTGTATAAAGGAAAAAAAAAGTGATATTTATAATGTTTGCACTAGAGTCTTATTGTGTTATAGAAACGCGAAATACAAAAACAAAAAGACCTGATTTAGAATACAGCACACACAGTACATGCCTTATTTTAACACCCAATGATGAAAAATATGAAGCATATTATATTAATTCACACGGGCGTGATATGAGTGACACAGATATTTTCAGACGAATTATTAGTAGTAAAAGAACGCACGTAGTAGAATTTGACAAGCCTACGGAATTAGTATTAATATCAGATCTAATTAATTATTGGAATACATTGAAAGATTATAATGAGGAGAAGATAAACATAAAATGGAATGATACTAAAACAAACACATACTTAGGTGTTAACTTGCAAGCAGGAGATTATCACGGTATATGTTTTGCATACCCTCAAATTATTTTGCATAGTTTGGGCGAAACATTTGATACAAAACGAGAGATTACTGAAACATGGGGCACTATATCTGTTAACTCTACTAGAGATCTTTTAAAAAGCGGTAATCTAAATGCTTTCGTCAAACTTGCATTTATGAATTTTGATACTTGTTATGATAAAATGGTTGGGACGTGTTTGCTTGAAAAAAGATGCGGTGTAGAAGACGATGCGTTTGAGGTAGTTCTAGAAAAAAGAAAGACATTATTCACAAAAAATATTGTAGCTTCACTAATTAGATATTTAAGCCAAATATCATTTAAAATTCAGTTACCGTAGATTTATAATTTATTACTAATAAATGATAAAATTATCTTAACACAATCCATTGGTATTTTTTTATTATCTAAACAAATAACGTGTTCATCAATTGCTATTAAATATTTTTTTCTAGCATATCTTAATTTTGGACTAATAATACTATAATTATCTTCTTCATCATAATCTTCATCATCCTCTTTTTTTCCATGATGAACCTTATCCAATAATCTATGCCGTGTATATGAAAATATAGGTCGAAATATATCTGGATCTATGGATGAACAATATCCAATACATAATTCATTATGAGTAATCCAATACGCTTCTCCAGATAAAACCTTTGGATGGACTGTTTGAAAGTTTACAGAATAAGGACAAGGGATGCATCGCGGTACGTTAATTTTTTCTTTAATCATTATGAAATTATTCTCCCCCCAATTTTGTGTTAGATACAATTTTCGATACTTTATTGAATTCATGTTTTAATAAGAATATACTTACTAATGATTATATAATATCAATTTTTTATATGAAAATAGACCTTGATCAAACTTATGCTTCTCTAATTAGATATTTAATTTAAATATCATTTAAAATTTAGTACAGTTATATACTTATGTCTTATCCGATAAAAACAAGTATCAGCTCGCCAGAAGACATTTATGACTTAAATGGCCAATGGTTACCAAAAGGTAATTATTATTTTTCTATTACTAGACTTACGGACAATACCGCTGAAGGTAATCTATTTGAAAGAGCCTTTCAAGCTTCTTATAAATTTAAACTACGCGACATGGTTAAAATGATGTCGGGTGCGCAGGCGCGATTAGCAAGAAGGGCAAATATATCTCATTTAAATATGCCAAGTATTGCGTCTCCAACAGGATCTCCCACAAACATACCAAATGAGATAGTTGCACGTAGAAATATTCAAACATCACCAACGCATTCAATAAGAAGACAACTGCCACATTTGCCTGTATTAGCAACTAGTGTAGTAATGTGTACTATTTGTTTAGAAATTGTAGAAGATAATGATAAGAGGACATTGGGATGTAATCATCATTTTCATGAAAACTGTATTAACAGATGGTTATCAACTAGACCACATTGTCCTGTATGTAGAAGGCACGTTAATGGTCGCCGGGCTAATAGAGCAGTCGCGCAACAAAGAAGAGAAATAAGAAATAGATATAATATAGTTAATAATAATATGAGAGTTAGAGGATCAAATGGATATATAAGAGGGTCTAATAGATACAATAATCGTAGGTCCCGATTGCCTTCTTTAAACCAAGAAGCCACTAGAAATAATGTCAGAGAAAGAAATCGCAATAGATTAGGTCGCGGTAGAGCTAGTGAGTATAATAGACATTACTCATCATCATCATCATTAATTAGTTAAATTACTTAAGATTTTTTCGAGTAATTTAACTATATGGTAAAAAAGAAAGATAAGCCTAAAAGGCAAAAAAAAGAGATTGTTTACCGAACAAAAGAAGAACGGCAAAATGAGGTAAAAGTAATAATTTCAAAATTGAGCAGTTTTAATTTAAATACTACATATGATCCTATAAAAAAATTATATGCAAAATTTAAAGAGTATATAAGTGAAGGTGAACGCATGGAAATTAACATTCCTTTTCCGGAAATCAATAGAAGAATTAAAGGATTATTGGCAATATCAGTGAACGAACAGGTATGGATTAATTTAAAGAATGAGAAGTTTAATTAGACCACGTAGCTACTGCCACATCATCAATGTTCCACTGCGGAAATGTTGTTTTAGCCCCTCCATAATTCCATTCTTTGGTCCAAAGAGTGTCAGCGAAATTTACTACAGCCTCAGACTGATTTTTTCTATCTATCAAGAACTCATTATGAGCTTCGTCATGGATAAGTTCCCATAGACCATCTGTCCCTGCTATAACTTTATATTTTTTCCCTTCTTCTCTAGGAACTGAAGCGTGCGAGATGAAGTCTCCTGTACAGTTATTATGTCCTAAAGCGTGAGACATGTTTATAGTATCTATCGATCCGTAGTCAAACAAGGCACCTTGTGTCATACCCAACGTATCTCCACTCAATGTTTTTACTGTATAAATAGTCTGACCATTATTAGAACCTCGTTTATATTTTTTTAGTATTTCTATTCCCATTTCACTCATTCGAGTAACCTCGTCAGGATTTTTTTCATTGTGATCTTTTGAACGCCATATCTCCTCTTTTTCATCATAAATTCGTATAGTAGAATCCCCGATCCAAAACGTTTCAAAGTGTGAATCATATATTAAACAAACTGAAAGCGTTGAACCGCCTCCGGAAGTATCTAGCTTCTTTAAATTTTCAGACAGTGTCAAATAAAAGTTACCGGATACCAAAAGAGATGGCCAATCGAGTCCACGAAGATAATTCACTGTTACATCTCTGTTTTTTCCATTACCGTGACCATCATATACTACTAGGTAATCAACAGGTTTTTCATTAATAATTATCGTACCCGAAGTAGCCCCATCCTGTCCCACTCGACCTCGATGAGTATTTTGTTTAATGAAATGATTGAAATAAGATAAAACTTGTTGTTTGATTAAGGATGCCATATTGTTCTTTATGCTATAAAAAACAATATTAATTTTTAAGTTCAATTTTATAAGGTTTTATTTATGCTCGATTTCATTTTTCTATTAGTCATAAATATATTCCCAGTACTTGCAGTTTTATGATATGGTATTTTATTTTTAATGCACCATGTTACACATTTTTGAATATTTGCCGATCTCAATGTATTGATTTTTTCCCCCTTTCTTTCTTTATTTTCAATAAAACGTAATGTTGTCAATATATTATCTATTTGTTGATTGCCCAAGATAGAATTTATTTCGGCTATGGATATTTTGAACTTATAAGGTAAGGGAATATCAATTAGAGACTGAATTGTTAAAACATCTATTTGCGAATTGTTGAGCATAATAAGTATATGATGCAGTTTATTAAATAAATATGATGAGTCATTTAATTTAAACCCCTTACAAACAATATATCTTTCAGAATTTGCAGTTCTGCTTGTATCTGGTTTCGTGATATAAACTTCAGAATATAATGAAGATAGCATGAATATAATGTCTATAGAACTTTTTAGAAAAGTATCAAACATTTTTAAAACAAAATTACCATTCTTCTTTTGCATTATAATTGCATAAATAACTTCTGTAAAAATTAATCTTAAAGCCATGGCTTCTTGTTTGTTGAAATCAACCGAAAAATCAAACCCTCCATCAGCTGTCATGAAATCCATAGAATTTTTATAAGTATCATAGCAATGTTTAAAATTATCTGGAGAATATAAATTACCCGTTCCATCGGGTCCCTTTTCAATAAATACATTTTTATTTTTTTTCAGAAAAAGAAGACTTTTTTTCCATCCAGGAATATTATCATTTTCTTGATCCAATAACGTCATGCCATAATATTTATCTGCGGTATTAAATCGCAAATATGTAATGGCTTCTATAAATCCACCTGGACCTTCTGCCAAATGAAAGGATTTAATATCTTCATTTTCTTCACTAAATAAATCAAAGGTATTGTATATTTCTATTAATTTGAAAAATGCTCTAGATAGAGGGTTGATTTTACTGATTGAATGTTTAGAATGTGGTATGGTTGTATGTATATACTCATAACTATTTGTAATTCTTTTAATATTGTCCCACTCTTCAGGATATTTATTAATTCGTTTTTTGACCTTAGTTAAATAGTGAGCCAATGTTAAACTTATATAATTTGTATAATCCTCTTGCTTTCTGAATTTTAACTTTATATGCTCCGGTCTAATAAAAAGATTTATATTTGGAACTTGAAAATATGTCATATTATTATTATTATGATATATCACCCACTGTTTATATCAATTTAAGCATCTAATCTTCGTCTTTGTCAGCTTTCTTTTTTATTTTAGCTTTGCGTTTACCTTTGATGACAACCTTTTTTTCTTTAACTTTAACTTTACCCTTTCGTCTTTTAACTTTAATAACAGGCTTTTGCTTTCCAGGTGCCGGTGCTACAACAACTTCTTCTTCCACTATTTCTACCGGTTGCTCTACTTGTAGTGTTTCCCCAACGCCAATTTTAAGTTTGCCCTTCTTTTTCTTAACAATAGGCTTTTTCTTTATAAGTTGTTCATCTACTTGATCCGTTTCCTTTTTTTCTAAATCAATTTGCGCTAGACTGGATCCTGTTAAAACTCTACTTACTTCTTCGGCATTTACATCCCTTACCTTTTTAAATATAAAGTATTTATTCAAGAAAGATATTTTCTTTTCATCCGGTGTCATGTCAGGTGCCGATTGAACATCAGATGGTCTGATTCTTCGATGTTTGATCTGCGATTGCATTTCGTAAAAGAGTTGGTCAAAATTACCAATTGATTCAGGCAATCCCAAGGAACGCGCTTCATCTCTTTCAAGTAAAACAAACCCGTAATTTTCTATTATACTTATTAGGTATTCGTAGTTAACTAGATATTCTGGAAATGTTTTATTAATTGATTCTTGATATACATCCACCCGATATCCCAAAGATGAAATATTATTCGGAAACTCATCACCATCATATTGTTTTTTGATATCCCACATTTTGACACCATTATTGTTTATAAATATACTCTCCCCTATTTTTTTACCTTCTAATTTTCGAAAAACGGCTCTTCCATCGTAGCTAGTACCTATAAAATATCCACCAACTTTACAACACTCACTTACATTTCGAAGAAATCCAGTCAATGTTTCAATATCTTTGAAGAAGTAGTGGATTGAAAACTGATTTGAAACTACATCAAATCCTTCTTCACCTTTTCCATATTGACGAAATACTCCTTTTCCAAGCTTTTTGGCATCCTTAGGTCCATCTCCAAATACGGCCCTCGTGATCTCCTTTCCTTTATCTGTCGCACACGCTTCGGTTGATCTAATATTCAAACCTGAATTTGCTTGAACAAACAATGCATATGGCATGGATCTAAATTGTTTTCTATAATTTAAGAATCTAGCACATGTCCCGTTAATTTTATTTTCAATATTATCTCGACTCACATCTAGTCCAAATACAAATGACAACTTGGCAGCAATCCATTTCGGAAAGTCCCCGCCTTTGCCAACACTCATATCAATTAGGGTACCTCCTCTATTAGAAGCTGCAAGTATTAATTGACGTTTCACAAATAAATTATGAAAGTCTCTTAATGCTCTGGTAATTGTACCCTGAGCTTTTCTGTTATAATAAACATCATCATCTGCAATCAAATCAGGTATTCCCTTGCCCGTTGTAATCATATCCAATGTAACAGGATTATGTATTGAATTCCATACACTTTGTGCTACGTGATAAGCATTTCCGTAATTTCTTCCACCAGATCTATAATCAGAGGTTTTATCCAATCTAACCCGAATAGGAACCCATTGCCAAAATTTTGGCTTTGTTGGATCATATTTACATTCAATTATAGTTTCATCCTCAATAACGCCCATATTATCTTCTGTTAGCATTACTTTATTTGTTCCACGATCTTGTAATACAATATTTGCCAAATATGCTGGATATGCTGGAGATGGATTACTAGGGTAGAATGGCACTGGCTTGTACTGACTATTTTCTTCACGATTGGATTTCTTGGGAAGACGATCCTGTATAACATCTTCGCACGGATTTATGTACCCGTGCTTTCTTTCATCAAATCCTACTCGTAAAATTAAGGTCTTATACTCTGTGAGACTATTTGAACCTGTCAAATCATCTCCATTTTGAAATATATTCCCTACAACATCCTGTCCTGTTTCTGTTTTCTGAGTTGTGACTAGAAAATCAATAGTATTATATTCTGGTGGTTTCCATTTGAATGATCTGTCCCACGTTCTTTTTACTGGATCCAAGTCTTCACCAACAGTGGAGCTCCCAACTCCTTTATCTGCTGGAGTAAATATTAACCCATCAGTTTCATATTCAAATAAATCATCATCTACTCTAGAAATAATAGTTTGACAGTTCTTAAACATTGTTGGACCATTAGAAGAGATGCCAAATGCTTTGGCATCAACTGTCATTGGTAACTCTGCGCCAATTAATGGCGCTAGCTGTAATTCTCCTATAACTTTATTTAAATCAACTAATCTTCCCGTCATTTTGTCCATCGCATCTGCATCATCACCATCCACGCTTATATAAAATGGCTTTCCTCGTACATCTTTTTTTTTAATATAGTATACATCGAATGCCAAATATTTATTAATAAATGCGCCAAATTTATCATGAAGAACGTGTTCTCCATCTAAAATAGTATTGACTAAATTTTTATTTTTACTTACAATTCCCGTAAACTGAATTTTCATATTAACATCTATTAAATATATTTTACCTTTTTCATTAATGAATAACAATTTTCTAATTCCATCTGCCTTTTCTGTTACAGTGTATGGCATTCTAATATTAGGAACAATAGAGTCATCCTGTAATGGAGCTATATTAGGCCTTTCTAATGAAATGGATGAAGGTCCAACAAAATCACGATTTCGTATGCGCCGATCAGGCGGCGACCCTTTGTACAAAATATCCATATAATTTTTTAAAGCACCATTTTGTTCAGTAAAACTTACAGGAAAGTTTGTTTGCTGAAATCCCGACAATACATATTTAATTGCTGTTCTAATTTGTTTTATTAAATTAGCCTTTACTTCAGGATCCACCATAGAAGATGAATTATGATCCATTTCTATCTCAATTTCATATTGTTCAGGATTTTTGAATACATTAGAACTTTCAATTCGATATTCAGGGATCAATCGTTTACCAACTCTTTTTGATGAACGCACAATACTACAATCTACTTTAATAGAAGGAAAGCGAGCGTTTTTAAAAGTAAATCGCTTAATCAAACGAAATATTTTTTTTTCCTGATTCCACGATTGCAATAGTTCTCGAACAATTCCAAATGATGGTTTCAATATTTTTTCTTCTTTGTAATTAATTTTAAAACCAAAATCATTATACACAATCGGAGGTAGACGTTGATCTGCATGAATCTTTGATACTTTTTGCATAAATGTTATATTGCGAGGAGGATTATCTAAATCAAATGTATTAGTCTTACAATATTCTTGTATAGCACTAATCCCAGAAATAGTAGTTCTAATATTGCCTATATTAGTTTTACCTGTTCTTTTGTCGATGAATTGATTTTGAATATTTAAGTGGTACGAACCTTCGCTCTCAAAATTATTGAATCCCAAAGATTTCAGCTTTGATATAACATTTTCAAAATCAATACGACTTATTCTATTGCCAAATACAGCTTCTATTTCTTGAGAACTTTTATTTCCAGATTGCATGTATATCTCAATATATGATGCTAATAATTCATTAGAAGTTGGACTATCGCGAGACATTTATATATATTAAACCTATATTTTTCTGTTTAATTCAATTTTATATATTTGACTTTATGGATTCGTATAAATCCTTTTTCTTCAACTTCTTTCCGTCTACATTTTTAATAGGTAACTTTAATTTATTACAAATATCATGCAGAGAAGAAATTTTATAAGCAGATATTGCCGACAATGGTTTTTTAATATTTTCTATTTTCCAAAATGATGCGCAAAATATATTATACTTTTCCTCTATTTTTTCTTTATCTAGTAAATAACAACCAAATCCATTTGAACGATTCTCTATAATTTGAATATCACCGAGTTGATCTTCCAAAGTATACATGCATCGATTTCTAATAATTGCAATATTTATATTTGAAATGGCGCATATGCACATGAATGTATCGATAGAAATTTCGTTGCTATAAACCAAATCCGCTTCAATTGCATTTTTTTTCCATTTATATTTTTTAAGAATATTTTTTTGCGATCTTAATTTTTCAACTAAATGGATTTTCTGCTCTTTTTCTTCTATAAATTTTTTTGTATCGAGAAGTTGATAACTATCAAGACCATTCATTAAAATATAATAACACCAAAATAATTTGTCTTTAGAATGAGGAATATAAAAAGTTTCATCTCTTTTTTCCTTTTTCTTTATAGGAATGGGTGTACTCTTTTTCTCTTCTCTTTTCTTAATAAGACTTCCATCTATATATAATTTCATTATATGCTTTTTTGTAAACATATAATGTTGTAAAGATTCTGGGTTAAATATCGTATCTGAATTCATATTACTAAGTATACGTCGAAACCTCTTTATTATCTTTATAAAATTCTTTTTTATATGCATCTTTTTCAGCTTCTGCTTTTTCTAAGTGCGTTTGTTGCAATGAAACATATTCAATATATGATTTGATATCATTAATCGCGTCAGAATCCAATACAGTCATGTTAACAAAAATACCATTGGTATTTTCAGTGTAATCAATATTATATTTTTTAAAAATTTTCAATACATGTAACTGATGGATTTTTTCTAAGTTTTCAATATTATCACGTAGTAATGTTAAATTGTCCATTTTATATAGATAAAATATAGAATTTAAGTATTATTTTTTTGGATTAATTAATATTTTAATAGCTTGTTTTTTTGATTTAACTTTCAGTTTTCTTGGATGGACATATTCCGCGATTACAGAGATATAAGGATCATTTAATTCGTATCTAATACCTATAACTTTAACTGTAATCTGGTCCTCAAGTTTGAGTTGTGAAAATTCTTTAGATTTGAAATGATGATCTCTTGCTATAAACACCACAACCGGTGAAGGATCTTCCATTGTTTCGCATCTAATACCGGCTTTTGTTATATTTTTAATAATAGTCTTGAATTTCATGCCTTCAACGGGGCGACATACTAAACATTCAAATACGACTGTAAATGTAACGTATTTTCCTGATATAATTCCAGCAGAATAATTAACAATTCTTATCGATTGACGTTTTATGAATCCTTCTTGAACACACTTACCCTCGATGCGATTAGATAAATCTAATGAAATATTCTCTACTAAATTGCTTCCCACCGATGTAAAGGGTAGTTTTACTTTTCTAGTAAGAATATTTTGCATGTAAATACCTACGCCTCTTTTTTTTCCTCTTGTTTGCTTTTTCGGCTGAGCGGTTCCTTGTTGTGTAGACATTATATAGTAGATATATAATATCTTTAACTATTAATTCAATTTATTTACCTAATTGAACAATATTATTTATCAATGCATCAACGCTGTTAAAAAACCATCTTTTATTATCTTGTTTAATGTTATCATAGTAACGAAATATTAATTCCGATTCTACACATAATTGCAATGAGCTAATTTTTACCTCCTTTGTTCTTCTTTCAACGCGCGCTTTTTGTGCAATATTTGTATTTCCATAAATAGATGCAACTGTACTCTTGTTCATTTTATATTTGATAGGTGTCACGCCCGTTGACAATAAAGAATTTATTCTAGATATAATCGTTCCCTTACCTTCTCCTCTATCACACCTTTGTCCTTTATTTGTCCTACCTTTACTACTCAATCGAATATCTTTTGTTTTAAAAACAATTTGTTGTCCCTTGAAAATCGTCATAAATCCAATTATATCATTAATAGATGAGATATCTTTGATTTGCATTTTATTAAACATTGCTACAGCCAGTCCTCCTGGTCCAACTGCTTCTTTACTAGATACCCATGTACCATCTATAAATGCTAATATTGTATATAATTCATGAGTACTGGGTTTCGAAAAATCTGCTAAAACAATTCCGGTATATTTATTACTTTGAATAATAAATTGTTGAAAATAAGACATGGCGATTGTTTCCAATGCTGTTTTATTTTGTTTTGTATAAACTATATTCAATAATTCCAATTTCTCAGCAAATTTTAATGTATCAATAAAATGATGCATGGCTAGTTTCAATAATAAAGCTTTATCGATATTATTGTATCTCTCAAGATTAACAACTGCCCAAGCAGCTGCTTTGATCCAATTTTCTTTATCCATGCTAGTAATAAATTCGGGAGTTTGAATTTGTTGGTAAACCGACAGTATTTTATTCATTAGTTGACTGTCCTCTTCAACAACATCGCCATCATTTTCTGTTTTAACATAAGATGGAATATTATCAGGAAGTTTAAAAATAATTTTTTGGCGTTTATAATCTATTGGATTAACGCGATCAAAACGAGTTATTGGTTTGGAACCCAGTTCCAATGGTTGAAACATATAATAATTTCCAATATTAACTAAATGACCCAATCTTCCCAACATATCTGTTAAATATTCATTCTTTTCTGTTACTAAATAATTCAATGCTGTATAAATCTGATCCAATGGATAGCTTTTGATTTGAGTAAGTAATGCGACCAATGATTGTCTATCGAAAATGTAGTATTCTTTGAATAACAATCGGATACGTTGAAGAATTTTATCCATATTCATGATAATGAAATTTTCATTATACGTAGTAGTGTCCACTTGTTCAATATCTTGAACCGACGTATTGCATTTATAATCACAATCCATAAAATCACACATAAAGCTACCTCTTTTATCTCCCAATCTATATTGAATAGTGGGTCCAGATGATAAATTTTGACTGACTATTTTATTAACATTTTCTTCCGAAAAATTTTGCCCTTTTCTATTTAATAAACAATCAACCGCATTTTCTTTCAATAAACGCACTACCTCTGCAATCTTTTTAGCCTTTCTCTCCGCTAATCTATAAATATACATATCAGCTGCTTCTATATTATTATCTAGTTTAGTTCCATATAGGTAAATCTCAACATTTCTCTGTTCAAAAGGTAATGCACAGTGTGAAAAATTTCTAACAGATCTTCCGACAATCTGCTCTTGTCTATTTAAATTATACCACGGATCTAAAATGTGGGTTTGTCTTATATTTTTAAAATCCAGACCCTCTGATCCGGCGCGCGATACTATAACTACCTTTATCATTTCACCATTAATATTATTGGGACTGGTAATTGCTTTTAATTCTGTTTTGACATCCGGAGTTAAATTTTTATCACCTGTTATCATAATATATTTTGCAGGAAACCTAACATTTTCAGATTTTAATGTTAATGCATCGATTGGCTTTGCGGTTGCAGTTTTAAATAGCGATTTACCTCCATATCTTGTAATACCCATTTCTTCTAAAGCTAAAGCAAATGGCACTCCTCCTCCATCGATATATTGAGAGTATACAAAAACAATACCCTTGGATTTTCTGATAGAATCACAGATTGCAGCTATTTTTGCACTATATTTCCCAATTTCAGATGGAGAAAAAATTCTACCAAAATTTTGCATTGTTATATCTTTATATCTGAAACCCGACTTTGTTGCCTCATCATACATCATGGTTCTATCTAATCCTTTTTTTCCATATAAATATTGATACAAATCATCATCAGTATCATCGCTATCTAACTCGTAATGAGGATAAATCATATTCAGCGCCTGCAATGGAGGCTCTAAAATTGTAAACAGCAAACCTTTATTTGGATCATTTAGAATTGGCTTCTCTTTTCGGAGAGAATCTAAGACAAAATCATATCCTTTTTTTTGATAACTACCTATTGTTGTAATTGATAAATCAAGTATTTGTATTGGATCTATTATAGCCTTTCCATTAAGTTGTTTATCAGGATAACTCCAATCATTATTTTTTAACATCCCTAAATATGAAGTGGGATTATTTGCTTCTAATGGGTATATACTATATGGAAATGTAAATGGATTATTTCCTCTAACATATGAAATATATCCCATCATTTTTTGAATTAATAATTCTTTTCCAATCTCCAATCCCTCCGCGTTTTGAATAAACGCCCCTTTTGAATCGAATACTTCTCTAACCGTTACCGGATATCTTTTATCATTTAAATTCAATAAATTTAATAGCCAAATAATTTCCTGATAATCATTAAACATTGGAGTAGCAGATAATAGTAATAATTTTAAATTAACAGCATTTGTTACAAGAGTTAAAAGATTTTCGGAACTTGGTTTAATAGTTCCTTCTCCTGTAATGCGCAAATTATGAACTTCATCGATTACTAACATTCTATTGGAAAATTCTTTCTGAAGTGATCGTCTTTGTTTTCTTTTAATTAAAGCAATATCATCTCCTTTACCTACCGTTTTTTGCATAACACGCGAAATATAATTGGAGAATTCGATATATCCTTGAAAATGATAAGACTGAGATATTATTCTTTTCACCTGTCTAACAACTCTATTTCTTGAAAGACCCTTCATATTCATAGGATTAATTTCTTTAATAAATTTATTTCCAGTACAAGCTTTAATATTCCATAATCCATTAACTTCTTTTAATTTTCTTTCATCAAACAATTGAATTTTAAAATTTTCCTGTACCGCCGGCGAAGCAACAATAATAATTCTTTTAGTTATTCCCAATTGCTTTAAATATGAACGCATTTCCTCGCATACAGAAATAGATGAGCATGTTTTACCAGTACCCAATCCATGAAATAACAATAAACCATTATATGGGGTTTGGAATGACATATAATTTCTAACAAACATCTGATGCGGATCTAATTCAAATTCAGTATTATCGCATAATTTTTGCGCGACTTCCTTAATATTATCAAACTCTTCTCGAGTTTTTTCTTCATATCTATTATCATAAAACTCTTTTTTCGTCGCTATTTTAACATTAAAATTAGGATCGTCTAAAGAAGGGTAAATATATGGATATCTTTTTGATTCCTCCCCTAATTGCACTTTGTTATCATCAGCCATGCATTTAAGAAATTGCTGGTGGTCGGGATTTTCCATATCGACACTCTTAATATCCTTGAATTCTGTTCGCAACTGAGCGCAATTTTTCATAACAACCGCTTTCTTTTTAATTTTTACTCTCCCTTTCTTTTTTTTGACTATTGCTTTAGGTTTTCTACTTTCTTTTGTTGACATAGTTAATATATTATGAGATTAATCTATATCTATCTAAAACATTATTGATATCTTTTATTAGTTGTATTTTTTCTAAATTATACGGGCGAATAATTGATAAACATTTATCTAAAGTCAACCATCTCATATCACTTACCTCACTTCTTTGAAATTTATTTGGCGTTATATTTTCTGCTATTAACTCTGCAATATAGTATTTATGTCTATAAGACTTAAAATTAGATCCAATAAATATTTCTTCATACGGTTGAATATTAGTTATCATGTCTAAATCTTCTTTCATAAAACCAGTTTCTTCATTAAATTCTCTATAAGCGCATGTAATATCCGTTTCCTGATAATTCCTTCTCCCTTTTGGAAACCCCCATTCGGGAGTTATCCAATTTGTTTGACTTTCTTTTACTAAAGTCGTGATATCATAACTTCCTTCGTTATAAATTTGTATACCACGCTTTATCTGAATAAACTTTTCCTTAGCGTGTTTTTCCTCACTTCTATACTGAATTCCAATAAAATCTCCCCATAACCCCTTCCATAAGTCATCGAAACTATTTGATATAATTCTTTCTTTCTCACTTATAGTCATTTCATCAACTAGGGTTTGGATATAATCTTTATTATATAAGGGATATTTTCCTCTAAGAAATTCAATATACCCTAAGCTGTCCTTTCTACATATCATCAGATATTTAAGTGTGTCTTTTTCTTTTATAAAACTAACAATACCAACACTAGTTATTGGCATTTTGCATTGATTAAATAGGTGTCCTTGATTTGTACAATTATTACAAAAATTATGCGATTTCAGTCTATTCATATTATATGTTTATAGATGGCAGTTTTTATGTCTATTTCATATATAATGCCTCTAGATCCGGAGATATGGATACCTCATTTTGAATTTATGTTACAAACCATATCAGTTATGTACCCACAACATCCAAATGATGTCACTAAAAAAAAATATTATGATACCATTCAAAATTTACCGCTATTTCTTCCTCAAAAACCCATTGGGAATAATTTTGCTAAAATGCTGGATAAATATCCAGTGACACCTTATTTAGGATCTCGGGAATCATTCATGAAATGGGTTCATTTTATAATCAATAAGCTACACGCTAAAATGGATTGGGAACAGCGCGACTTCTTTGATAGTTTAGAAAAATACTATGATACATATAAACCTAAAGAAGTATTAAATAGAGAAAAATATAAATCCAGAAAACAGTATATTATGATCGGAACAGTATTATCTATTATTGTTCTTATTTTATATCTACTCAAGAGGACATCTAAATAATTATCTACCTAAAATATAATGAGAATAGGACTATTTATAATAGCAATTACCATATTTTTAGTAGTAAATACATATTATGATGGTAAGTATACAAAAATGTTTCATATAAATAAAAAATATATACAAATGGCTACATATGCATTTGTAGGTTTATCATTGTATTTGTTTATCAAAAAAAATCCTGAAGGCTCAAAGGGTATGTTTAAACATGCAAATAGCATTATAAAATACATGCCAATTGATCGCAATACAACGGATATGCTAACTCCTATTTTTGACTTTGCCAGCGTCAAAGGGGATATGGACCAGTTGAGCAATACAGCTGCTATGAACAATGCTGTTACACCGCAAATGAAAAGAATGTTAAATTCGGGTGGCAATTCATCTAAAAGATCAGTAAGTGAAACTAAAAAAAAATATGTAGCTGCTCAACAAGATTGGAGATGTAAACACTGTGAAGAACAGCTTAAAGCAACATTTCAGGTAGATCATAAAGTAGATTTAAGATATGGAGGGTCTAACCATGTTACAAATTTAGTAGCTCTGTGTACCGAATGTCATGCCACTAAAACCATGCAAAGTAATTTGTAAATAAAATAAAAGTAAATATTAAATGTTATTTGTGACTATTGTAAATTTACTAATGGTATTAGTACATTTATTTATCATTTTCTCTCCACTATTTCTATTTTTTCTTAAGGTACCAAAGAAATTTTTGAAATACATGATATTGATACCAGTACTAGTAGTATATCATTGGGGGTGGCTTAAAAACCAATGTTTACTGACTATTTTTCAAAAGAAATTGGGATTAAGTGAACTACACGGAGAATCAGGTTTTTCTGAAAAATATTTAAAGTGGTTATACAATCCAATAATGAGAATATTCAATATGAAATGGAATGATGAAAATTTAGATATAATAATTAATTTCCATTGGTTAATAAATTTTTTAATTATATGGTATTTTACATTTTTTAAATAACCTGATAATATATTATGACTAGATCTGGTTATCAAGATACTATTATTAAGAATTTATTGGCAATTACATTATATGTTCCATTAATTATTGCAATAATTGCTAGTTCTATGAAACTATATGATTTTATTTATCCAGTTACAGAAGGTAATAATGTATATGAACAGGCATCTAATTTAAGATATGATCTTACAAATAGATTATTTGAATTTTTTCAAAACATATTTCGGCATATTATTAATTTTTTAAAGATTATATGGGTGTTCTCAACAAACTTTAAAACACTTGCAGTTTCAATTTTAATAGTATATCTTATCCTATCCTTCTTTTTTACGTTTCTTTATAGAGATAATTCAATATTAAAAGAATGGTCAACATATACTAATATTATTTTAATATTGGGAGGAGCGTTTATTGCACTGGGTGTTATATCATTATTCATTAAAGAAAATAATGACGCAAGACCCTTTCGTTTTGCTCAAGATACATCTTCTCGAATAAATTGGACATTCACTGAAACACTACCATTATATAAATCTATTCTTAGCATTGCAATTGTTTTAGGATTAACGTGCTTAGCTTTATATTTGATTAAAACATTTTCGTTTTTATCACTTTCCTTGACAGTGGTAATTGAAATTATAACTGTTATTGGATTAATATTTGCCATTTTTAATGCTATTAGTAAAAATTCAACACTTATGGAAAAAATAATGAGTAACAATATTTTTCAACTACTTTATCATATTATATTTATCATACCATGTACAGTGTTATATTTAACGAATTATGTATGGGATCAGATTAAAGAGACACCGTATGTAGCGTGGATTATTTTAATAATGGAAATAATATTCGCTGGGTTATACTTCTTAATACCAATAATAAAAAATTATATATTCTTACATTCAGTTACAAAAACGGATGACTTAATGATCCAACAAGAAAGTCTAGCAAAAGATAAATCCATCATAAGAAATGAAAATCAATTGGCAAATATTATGGATGGAGTATCTGTAGACTGGGATGTTGTATTGGCACAAAATCTGTACGATATTAAAATGACTAAAAATTTGAAAACATATTTAGAATCTAGAGGATATAAATCAATTAAAAATAAACAACGAGTAGGATTTTTTGAAAAATTATTTTCAAAATCATTATCACTCGAGGCTGCGATTACATATGTACAAATAAATGCACCAATTATTATAGATTTAAGAAATCAGATCGAAATGCAAACTACCGAATCCAAAAATCTAGGAGACAGTAGAAAAAGTAAAGAAAATATGTTAAAGACAAAAATACTTTTGAAAGAGCCCATTTATTTAAATAAAAAAAAAGTTATTGGAAATTATGAAGATATAGGCTCAGGTGTCGGGGCATTTAATTATAATTATTCAATTTCAGCTTGGACATTTATTCATGAGCAACCGCCAAGTTTAAGAAAATCAAGCAGTAAATTCACAAATATATTAGATTATGCTAATAAACCCAAAATACAGTTTAATTCATCAACAAATACATTAAGGATTATTATGAGCAATGGTCTTGACAAAGATAATGTTGTATATGAGACAACAGATTTTAAACTTCAAAGATGGAATAACATTATTATAAATTATGATGGAGGTACTTTAGATATATTTATAAATGGTACTTTAGTATCATCTACTGGTAATATTGTTCCAATAATGTCATATGATGAAATTACTGTCGGTTCGAACAATGGAATTAGTGGAGGCGTATGCAATGTTGTTTATTTTCCAAAACCCCTTTCAATAAGTAAAATCGCAAGTTTATATAAAAATTTAAAATATAAAAACCCTCCGATTATTTAGATAATTTCTTCGCCTATATTATATCATGAACTTGAAAAATATTGTAATAGGTGTCGTTATCATCCTCGTAATTTACCTACTTTACCTGTGGATATTCGGCGATAGTACCAAAAGCCATTTGTTAAGCATGCACGATGCAAGAAAAACAGTTATTTTGACAGGTGATAATATCCCACATGGGTCGTCAGCAGATTATACATACTCAATTTGGATTTATATTTCTAATTGGAATTACCGAATTGGAGAAAAGAAAATTATATTTGGACGCGGACAGGATGGAAATGTCCCTGCTCCAGAATTGAGTTTAGGAGCAATGATGAATAATGTGGATATTACTTTAGGAACATATGCTAACAAAGACTCCGGCACCGCAGTAAACCATACCTGTACTTTAGAAAACGTACCCATTCAAGCGTGGGCAAATATTATTGTTACACTTAATAATCGTGCAATGGATATGTACTTAGACGGTAAATTAGTAAGAACTTGCGTCCTTCCGGGTGTACCATATATGTCTTCCGGAAGTCCTTTAGTAGTATCTCCTGATGGAGGATTTGAAGGGTACATATCAAATTTCCAATATTATTCTCGCGCAATAAATCCTCGTGAAGCATATGCTATTTATAGAGAAGGACCAGGAGGAACAAATTGGTTCACTGGTCTTGTTAATAAATATAGGCTCAGAATTGAATTCTTGAAAAATAATAAAGTAATGAACAAATTCGATATATAATTTATTTGCTATTATATATAGCTATGAATCAAGCACAACAAACAGGAAGCGAAGTTTTAGGAACTGGGCGAAGAGCTCTTTCCGGAATAAGTGACTTTTTAAGATCTAATACCCTTGTTTCCAAAGTGGTATTTTTAATTTTGATAATTCTTGTCTTCATTCTTCTATTGCGAACAGGTGTCAGCCTTCTAACGTGGTTATTTGAACCCAGTTCCAATCCTCACCTTACAACAGGGATGAAAGATGCCAAAAAATTATTAGTAATACCTCAAAATCCTAATAATCCCAATTCTATCCCGGTAATGCGGTCGATTAATCAAAGGGATGGTTTGGAATTTACTTGGAGTGTATGGGTATATGTAGATGATTTAGTATATAAATCAGGTCAGCGCAAACATATTTTTCACAAGGGTTCGGAACAACTTCAGCAACAGACCGCATTTCCAAATAATGGACCCGGTCTTTACATACATCCGACTAGAAATTCGTTGATTGTTGTAATGAATACGTTCAAAAATATTTTAGAGGAAGTAGAGGTCACAGATTTACCATTGCATAAATGGGTAAATATAGCAATTAGAGTTAAAGGTAATATTATGGATGTGTTTATTAATGGTGATGTAGCGGTGCGACATACATTTGATAGTGTTCCCAAGCAAAATTACGGTGATGTATTTGTTAATCTTAACGGAGGCTTTTCTGGAAATCTATCTGATTTATGGTATCATGATTATGCTCTTAGTGGAACAGAGGTTATGCAAATAGTAAGAGATGGTCCCGATCTCTCAACCAAAGTAGATAAATCTATAGCAGCGCCTCCTTATCTATCGTTGCAATGGTATTTTAATCAAGGAGAAACGCCAACATCTAGTATTTGGCCAACGCAATAAATATTTAATTGATAATATATTAAAGTATAATATCAACTTATTGTCTCAATGAAGGATTAATACAAATATCCATGGTGGGGAAAATTTTCTTAGATTCACAATCATCTTTACGTTTTACTTTTATACACGACCGATATCCTCTATCCGTTCCAATATAACAATAACCTTGTTTGTGTTTTTCTAGAATATTATTGTCTTCTTGGCTTTCTTTGTATGATTTATCCGGTTCGTGTTGTGGAAATTTATTAATTCCTGGCATATCTCTATTTTCAATAGATTTTTTAATTCCTGTATCTCTTGATTCCCACAGATCCTTACGTTTTAGATTTAATTCCCTAGATAAAACATCCCCTGCATCTTTTACAGTACCTGCCGCTACATCGGCAGCGACTTGTGTACCAACAACGCTTGTATCTATAACCTTAGCAGCTGTTTCGGGAACGTGTGAAGAAAATTTTGCAATGAAATCGCCAATTACATCAGTTCCTTTTGCTAAATATGAAAATATATTCAATCCTAGCAAGGCCAAAACTACTACAATTAATATAACAGTAATTATATTCCATGTACTCCATTCTCCAGCTGATGAAACTAATGGTGCCTTTATAGATGGGGATGGTCTTAAATTAACCGTACTTAGTGAATTAGGTGTTCCGGTAATTACTTCGTTCATATACAAAATAGCAATATTAAATATTTAGAATATATATATATATAATGTCTGAATACTATTCCCCCAAGTGTAATAAAAAAGATAAATTAGTAAAATCTAGATGCGAATGTAGAAAAACGATAAAGATAAAAGTAAAAAGGAAAAAGGCCAAAGTAAGAATCACCGTTAAAAAGAAGAAACCAAAAATTGTTAAGAAAAAGAAAACAAAAAAGAAATTATCATTTTTGGAAAAATACAAGGGTCCGTTATATTTTAAGAGTAAATTTGTGGAAGAAATAAATCAAAAGTGGAATAAGGGTCTCCGTACCGATTGGATTAATCGATATGGACCCAATAAGGGAAGATGTAAAAGGGGGTATATTAAAAATCCAAAAGATAAATTTTGCTATACTTTCAGTGATAAAATATTAAAAAAATACACTCAGAAAACTAAAACTGCGAAAGCAAAACGAAAAACAGTAAAAAAAACAACTAAAAAATCACCTGGTAAAAAAAAATCACCTAGTAAAAAAAAATCACCTAGTAAAGTTAAGAGAAAACGTTGTCCTAATGGAACCAAAAAAGATTCTGTAACAGGAAAATGCGTCCCCAAAAATAAAACATCCATTAAAAAGAAACCGGTTTTAAAGAAAGAGACTTCAGTTATTGAAAATAACACTCCAAAATTAGCAAAGGACTTGAGAAGAGAACAAAAAAAAGAGAAAGATCAATATTCTCCTAGTATAAATAAACAATTAATGACATTAAAAAGTGTAACACCTAAAGGCAATGTTTATGATTGTCCTAATGGCGATGTCCTTGCCACAACCACAAAGGGTACAAAATGTTTTGGATGGAAAACAAAAAGAGCAAGAGAAATAATGTTAAAAAATTTAAACACTAATAAACGCCCTTCGGCAGGATTAATAATAGCACCTGCACAGCACCAATCAAATTGTTGGATGAATTCGTTTTTCATGGCGTGGTTTATAAGTGACGGGGGTCGTAGATTTAATAGATGGTTCAGACAAACATGTATTACAGGAATGGTGCCCGGTAGTGGAAAAAGTATACCAACCAAAATGAAAAAGCCAGCATTTTTATTGAATAAAATGATAGATGCTTCATTAAGAAGTAAATCAGAAGGTGATCCAGCAAGATATGCCGAACTTATGGATACCAATGATATAATTCGACAATTTCATAGAGCTCTACCAAATAGTAGAGTCGTGAAAACTAAAAAGGCATCCAATCCTTTGACATTTTACTCTACTATTTACAGAAAAATCATAGATGAAAAGGATAGTCATATAGGTTGGCGTGAAGGTGATATATCATATACGAAAGGACCTATCGGATGGTTAAATTTCTATATGTCATCAGATAACCCTCCAACTGGAAAACAACTAAATAAACTAATATCAAACGCTTCAATAATAGGTGATTTTATTCCAAAAGTAATATTTGTAGAAGTACAAGATACACCATCTGGAAAATTTAAAACACCAAAAAAATTAGAATTTGTTGTTGATCGTGCAAACATGTTAGGCAGAAAAAACATTCAACCAGGAAAGAAATACTCATATAAATTAGATGCTGCGGTTTTAAGAAATACAAGTAAAATTCATTTTTCCGCTTATATTACTATTAACGGTGTTGATTATGGGTTCGATGGTGAAAGTTACAGTAGATTAGTAAAATTTAATTGGAAAAGGAAACTGAATAAAAATACACAATGGCGTTTCGCGGAACAATATGAAACCTATTTTAACTTTACAAAAGGTTATCAAATACTAATTTATTACCGAGATAGTTGAAGGTAATGAATAATATTAAACGATTTAAACTCATTTTTTAATTTTAAATTAAGAAATGTGTTTATCATGGTGTTGTATTTGCATTGATGAAACTGGTAAAATAAAATGTAGCAAGGAAGAATGTCGAAAAATAAAATGCAAGAGATATTTTTTGCCTTTTGTGGGGATATCTTCGTTGGCTTTTTTTGAAGAATTTAGAGAATTTTATTATTTCCCTTTTATTATATCAGCAGCCTTTTTTATAATATTTTGGAACTTTCCAATTCTGGTATATGTCACTGCATCAAAGCCTCTTTTCTATGAAGATTTATTTATAGACGAAAAAAAATTACCAAATTATGACGTTGATCCGAAAATTAAAAAGAAATTTCAAACTATATTAATATGGGTACTAATTATTACAAATAGTTTATTTGTCGGGGTTCTTTCAGATTATTGGTTATATAAGACAACGGATGTCGAAAGTTATTTAGAAATTATAGGCGTGACTGGCGGAATTATCAAAATATTTCAGGTAATTAATAATAGTATTGGTAGAATAATGCTAAAAATATTAAAAAGCTGCGTTAAAAAAGAGAATAGTCGATTCAAACAAGAACAACGAGAACGGATTAATAGCATTGTTTCTTTGAAACATGTTGAGAGTTTAGATAATATCAAAACATTAGAATTGACAGATATGGATAGTAAATAATATCTAAGTAATATATAATGAGTAGTTCCAATAGTATGAAAAATGAACTAGGAAAAATAGAACAAGAGATTGCAAGAATATATTCCCAAGAAAAAAAGAGAAAAAAAGATCTTTTAAGATATCAGAAAAAAAGAGCTAGTGATCATAGAAGAACCAAAAAACGGATGGCAAAGGCACAAAAAAATGTTAATAGAGGAACTAGAAAAAATAGACCAGTTTTAAAAGCTCCTTCATCGCCAGTAGATGAGCCATATACAATGGAACAAGATATTATACAGAAATATTTAGAACAAAATATAAATTTGCAAAATATAAAACAAACACTTGATCAAACTTCGCAAAGAATGATCCGAATGGATAGTCAACCCATTCCTCAAAATATGTCGAGTTCTCAACGGAATGAGATAAGTGCTCAAAGGAAATCCATGAAAGACGCTCACACAAAAAATTTAAAGCATTTTACAAAATTAATTGATAAATTAGATGAACCACTTGGTATAATTAAAGAAATTCATCCAGAAGCATTACAAGATCATGTTATTTTTGAAAGATATGATCCCAAATATGCGATTCCGTCTAATTTTACCGGTAGTCCAGCGTTTTCGGAAGGCGAATTTGATAGTTTATCTCCTCCTAATTATATGGAAGACATGCCATCTCTAACAGGTTTTAAACTATCTGCTGAGAATCTTGCAAATATGGAACGGGGTAATGAAATGAACTTGGCAAGACAAATTCGGGACAGTCAAGCGATGCCTGTCCCGTCAAGTGACGGAAGAGAACACAAATCTAATGAGGGTGTTACCGATATAGAGAGAGCGAGGCAAGAAGCCGAGTTCGCAGAACAAGAAGCTGAAATAGCAAAAGAAGAAGCTATTCTTGCACAGGAGAATGCTATAACACAACGAATGTTGAGAGATACGACGGGATTGAGAATCACTTCTCAAGATGAAAGAGATATTGAAGAAGAATTAGAAGAAATGGAAAGAAACGCAGGAAAAAATAGAAAACAACACACTCGCAGAAAACATAAAAAGAAAAAGAAGAAAAATCATAAGAAAAAGAAAACTCATAAGAAAAAGAAAACTCATAAGAAAAAGAAGAAACGCAGGAAAAAGAAAGGAGGTACTAGGAAAAATAGAAGACGGTAATTATTTATTAAATAAGTATAAAGGATTATATTCATTAATATTCATAATGAATATGCTCTATAGTTTTTGTTTTATGATCGCTTCCATAGGAAGTTTGCGTTGTTATCATTCATCTCATCCTAATATTTTCAGTGACCTCCGAGAATTTGATTCTTGGACAAGCACCTATAATAAATTTCAACAATGGGGAGACAATCATAATCTCACACACAGCTATAATAATTGGTTATCAAATCGTGATCTTGTGAATAAACATAATTCTGAAGACCACGGTTTTGAATTAGAATTAAACGAATTTGCGGACAAACACTGGTCTCAATGGGCTACTAGAAAAGATTTGAATTATCAACTAGCTAATAAGCATTTTCCATATCCAACTGAAAAAAAGGCACTACTTGGAGTGCCCAAGTCAGTTGATTGGCGAAAAAAAGGTGTGGTGACAGCTATTAAAAATCAACAGCAATGTGGATCTTGTTGGAGCTTTTCGGCCACTGGGTCAATGGAAGGGCAACACGCGCTGAAAACTGGCAATTTAGTTCCACTTAGTGAATCACAAATTGTTGATTGTGATGTCAATGGTACTGACCAGGGATGTAATGGAGGGTTAATGGACGGTGCCTTTCAGTATGTAATTGGTACAGGTGGTATTGAAAGTGAAACAGAGTATCCATATGTTGCCCAAGATGATCCGTGTAAATTTAATAAAAGCAAGATCGTGGCTACCTTTTCTGGTTTTAAAGATGTCAAAGGCGGCGAAACTGGATTGAAAGAGGCTGTTGCAGCAATTGGTCCTATTTCAGTCGCCATTGATGCGTCAAGCCCGCAATTCCAATTTTATAAAAAAGGTGTGTATTATGATCCTAGTTGCTCTAGCACAATGTTAGATCATGGAGTACTTGTTGTTGGTTATGGAACAACAACAAATGGTACCGACTATTGGATTGTTAAAAATAGTTGGGGCGAATCTTGGGGCGACGATGGATACATTTATATGTCAAGAAATCGAGATAATAACTGTGGAATCGCTACACAACCATCATATCCAATTGTTTAATCAAAAACAATTTATTCTATATATATTTAAAATTAATATATATATTAATGTATAATGTCAAGCACTGAGGAAAACGAAAAATCTAATATGAAAGTTTGCGTTATTACGTTAAGCTATTATAGAAAAGATGGTTCTAGTAAATCTTGTTTAAAAAATATGTTTGATATGCTAAAAAAACAAACCTATAAAAATTTTAAAGTATTTATAACAGGTGATAACTATCAACCCGAAAGTGAATTTATGGAGGTATGTAATAGTTATAAAGGTGAAATATACATACACAATAATAATTATTCTTGTAGAGAACTAAGTTTAGGTAAGCTCTGGAACTATTGGGCCTATGGTGGTATTCATGCTTCTTATAACTCATATACTAAAGCAAAAGCCGAGGGGTATGATATAGCAATTATGTTAGATGATGATGATTATTATTATCCAGGATATATCCAATCTGTTGTAGATAATTTTACAAAATTTCCTGAAACAGCTTTTATGATTACAAAATCTGAATATGTTAATCGTTTTCTTCCAAGTACAAATGTTAGCGAAATATATTATAATAATTATATTCCCAAGCCTTGTGATTCTGTTCGTTCATCGACCGTCCATAATATTAATATAATATCAGATGAAATTCTTAAATTTAGAAAAGGAATGATTGATGAAATAGAAAAACTACACAAATCACCAAAAAAATGGCATTTGTTTCCAGGTGATGCCGGTATATTAAAAATAGTTGGTGAAAAAGTTCACGCAGGAATCTATAAAAGTCTATATATACCTAATACTTTAGTTAGGAAAGTTAGCGATGATAATATGCACAACATTAAATAATTATTACAAGATATTATCATGAATAATTATTTAACTATACTATATATTTTTAACATATAATTTCATCCATTAATGATGTGCTGGCATCATAATATTTTATGTTATAGGATAATAATTTACTTCTAATTATGTTTAAATTTTTATGTAGTACAACTGATTTAGTTATACTTTTTACTTTCTCAAGAATTTTTATTTTTTTTCCCGTCATTTTATTCAAATACTCTTCTATTTCTTCAAAAGAAATATCTTTATTAGGATTTCTGAATCGTATCACAATTAAATTATTCTTTTCATTTTCAAAATATTTACTTAGATTTTGAACTATCAAAAATAAACTGTTAGGTCCTGTATCTATAATTATATCATGACCCATGTCTATATGAGAAAAAAAAATTCATGTTTGTTAGTGCGTACTTCTTTTTCCATATTATATTTTTTATTACCCAGTTCATAATTTTTTATAAATGTGTTTTGTCCTAGATTTATAAAACTACTAGATATTTTCACTGGTTTTTTACTTTTATCTATTAATTTTATTATATTTGTTCCATCATTATTTGTTATTTTTATTACTTCGCTAAAATTTAATACATCAATATTTACCATATTTTTCATTTTCTTATAAAGAATTTTTATCCATTTTGTTACTGGTTCTACAAATTCATAAAATTTATAATTAGTATTATACTTACTATTCTCTACTAATAATTTACTTTTATCTATTTCTATTAATTCCATACCAGTCAATGTTTTATTTTCTTTATTAAATTTTATTATTTTTTCAGGATTAGTCGAACATAAAAAATGATTCGCAGAATATTGATCTGATTCTTCTGTAATACTCCATGAACCTCCAGGTAAACCTTCTTTAAATATTATTACGTATTTCTTATTTGTATTCTTTTTAGCTTCCATCAAACAATTAAATAAAAATCCTGGATTACCACTTATATAACAAACATCATATCTTGCTGTAATATTTGGTATATATTTCTTTTTTTTATTTGGTTTTTTTACAAAATCCTTTTTTGCATTTTCATGATTCCACAAGTTAAACATATTTATAAATATATATATTTTATTTTTATATCAAGATATAGCAACACATAAATCTGTCTATAAAAGTTAATTATACTCATAAATTACCATCTTTGGATTATCAAATTCGTCGCACATTTTTTTGTATATAATCTTATTATTATTTATATTTTCAAATAAATGAAAATGTAAGGCATTAAAATAAATTATATATAACTTTGTTTTTCTTTTCATAATTTTTTCTATTATACTTTTTAAAGTTTTCTCTCCAACAGAATTAAATATAATATATATATCTTCCTTATCATAATTGTAATCTAAAGCATTTATGTTAATATTTTTAATACATTCTAACTCTGTTTTAAATGATTCTTTACTTGAATTAATTATCTTTAAATTGTCTTCAAAAATAGAAACATAACTACTCATTAATTCTATACCAACTATTTCTTTAAACTTAAAATTTAAAGCCAAATTAAATATTGATTGCCCTTTTCCTGACCCTATATCTAATATAGTTAATTTACTTAAATCTAATTTTGATTTTAAAAACATTGCAGCATCATATGAATATATGTTAAATCCAGATTCATTCCACATTTCTTCTATTTTAAAAATTTCTTTTCCTCCCTTATAGTCTTTCCATTTACTGTCTTGTCTTGTGCTACTAAAATTTAAATTATTTATTTTGTCCTCTATTAATTTCATTTAAGAATTGTAATTATTTTATATTTAAGTAATTATAATTCTAACGATAAATGGGAAAATAACCTTCTTTTCTTGATTTACCTAATTTATTTTTTAATTTTTCATATACATCTTCGTTTAAAATATTCTTATAAATTGTATATTTATATTCATTATTAGAGAGTCTCTTCTTAAATTTACTCAAACTATCGTTATCTTTAACACCACCACCCAAAATAAATAATTTTTCTATACATAATTCTTTTATTACGTTCATTAATAAAAAATCAGTTATACAATTTGAAGAATTGTTATTACAAGATAAATGATAATGAACCTGATTTTTATATAAATATATAATTGTTGAACCAATTATTTTATTAGCGTTGTCTTTACATAAAGCCAAATATGAATTATCAATTTTTTCTATTGAATTGAAATAATTATAGTTAAAATAGTAGTAATCACTAGCATTTACCTTTTTCATGTTTTTATTATAAAGGTTTATAAACTTCTCTTCTAGTATGCCTTCTTCTAGCCTAACCAATTCAAAAGAAAAATTATTTTTTAATGCTTTATTATACATATTTCTTTTTTTAGAATTTAATGTATTTTTAAAATAATCGTCAAAATTATTTATCTTAACAGCATAAATGATTTTAGAGGATATAATATCATATCCGTTAATATTAATATTTAAATATGGATTTTGTCTTAAAACTTCTGTTACATAATTTTTTTCCTTTGCTTTCTCTCTGAATAATGGTAAAAATTCCTTAAAAGTTTGTAAGTCTTCATAATAATACCCAGAATAACCATATGGTGTAATTAAATCATAATATGTAATATTATCACAAGTAATTGGACGTTTTAAATAAACATAAATTAAATCTTTATACTTACATAGCTCCCATATTGAATTATCTGAGAATTCACATGCAATTCCATATTCTGGAGTAAAATAAACATCTGGATAACTAATATTAATACCATGAATTGTTGTTTTATCATAAAATTCCATATTAATTAAATTAAGTATGGAAATATTTAAATATTTTCATACTTAATTTAAATTATAGAATGACTACAAAATCGAAACTATTCGACATTCAAAAATCTGGAGAATCACTTAAAATGTTGAGAGATGTTAATTTAAAAATAAAGTTAGTAATAGTTCATGGTTTGATTTCACTGGGAGTTATACATCCCGTTGCCTCATATCGTGCGTATGAAACTTCAGCTGGTTCAGGAAGTGACCCAATCGTATCAGGTGATGATATTTGTATGAATTTAATAATTTTATCTCCATATGTTTTTTTAATAATTTCTCTAATAATATTTTCTTCAAAGCAATCACCCGTGTAAACAAAAGTAATATTATTTGCTTTTTTTAAGTAGTTTTGAAAGTTTTGTATTCTTCTAGTATATCTAATTCTAAACTCTTTGAAATTGTCTTTTGAAAAAAAAGTATCATCGTTTCTACCTACTTTAAATAAATGAGAATGTCCGCCTCCCTCATGATTAAATATAATCCCACATTTATTAGTTATTGCCGTATTACCAGGACCCGATTTCGATCTATCTCCAGTACCATTGTGCCATTCTATTATTTTGAGACCATCAAAAAAAGTACTAAAATCATTTTCCAGAATTTTACATAAAGCATTAAATGGAGTAATGCAAAGATCAAATGGACAACTTTTATATCCGTTTTTTTTAGAAAATCCATAGACGTTTTTAATCACCACCCTCGGATCGCATTTATACCCTAAAGAAATATATACATCCATATATATAATGACTGATTTTTAATTACTTAATAAACGAAAAATGTTATCTATATCACTCCTATCCATATCTATATTACAAGGAATGCATAGTATTTTATCAAAAATTTCATTCGCTAATTTTGAATCATTTAAAGGATGATAATATTTTCTTGCTTGAATATTATTTTCTAATAACCTTTCTCTTATTTTATCGTCATATTTATCAAACAAAATACAAAAACAAGAGGGTACAATGATTCCGTCGTGAAATGATGGAAATAATTTAAAATGCGTGGCAATATTTTTCATATGTTCTTTAAAATATAAGTATAATTCGTTATGAGTGTTAATTATTTTATCGGTATTTCTCTCCAAATATTGCAATATATATACTGCTGAAATTTCAGACATTTTATTGTTGTTTCCCTCCGGAACCCAATATTTGTCTGTTAATCCTATGCCAAAGTTATTTAAACATCTAATACTTTTCTCGTATTTTTTATCAACAATTATAGCCCCTCCCTCACCAAAACCAAATGGCTTTGTATGATGAAAGCTTATTGTGCAACCATTTCCATAGTTTAAACAATTTTTTCCGTTGTACTCTGTATATCCTGTTGCAGCATTGTCGAAAATTAGAAATTTATTATTTTCTCGACAAAATCTTTCATATTTGCCAATATCTACAACATTTCCAAATATATTTGTTACAATTAAACCATCTATTGTATTATCCACCTGTTCAAGGTCTAAACCACCGTCTTTATCAATATCTATTATTTTTACAGTTGATAAATTGGATTGTGCCGACGGTGGGAAAGTAAATGCTTGAGTCGCCCAGTTAATTTGGGTTTTTTCGTAATATTCTATTCCAGATGTTAATGCATGAAGGGCGACAGACCCATTGGTTACAACTATAACACATTTGTTCTCATCTATTTTAAACCGATTCATGATAAATTCTTCCAGTTTTTTCACATTTGTCCCTCCGTTTGTGAATTGATTGGTTTTTAATGGTATTGTCATTAGGTTATTAACAATACTATTATCAATATTTTTTTTCGCGATCCATTTCATATAAATCTATGCAACATTTTAACATCGTCTTCTAAACTTACAGATTTCATTGCAAGTGGTTTATTATCTGAAATGCTAAATAAATCGGGTATTACTTTCAGATATTAGTTGGGACCATATACATTGTTTTATAAACAATTTTTTCAATATCTTTTCCTGATACTTTTCCATCCTTTGAAAAGCATCAAATAGCGAATAAGGTCTATTAAATTATACACAACAAGTTCGTCACCAAACTAAGTATTTGTGTTTCGTAAAATTATAAGTATTGACATTATTAAAATAACAGAAAAATAAAAGACGGCACCATTACTCTTTGAAAATTGCGACATATCACATTTATAAATAGATTGAATTGTTTTTATCATAACAAAATAAAATAGTGGAATTAGTGATAAAGTTAAAAGATATAATGAATTATGTCTTAGTTTACTGTGAAACGTATTTATAAAATATAATAAAGAAACGCACCAAATAGAATAAAAGAAGGCAACTATATAACCGTAATTATAAAAAAATGATATTTTACATTTCCATATAGGAAACATACCTAGAGTACCTAAATAAATTATCAAAAACATTTTCAATAGTATTTGAAATGTTAATTTTTTATACGTTATAAAATAATACCAAATTAAATAAATATAAATGAAATATACCACTAATTCAATTATCATTATATTATTATTAGATTATTATACACTATTTTATATGTCAGAAATCGAGATAATAACTCCGGAATCTATACACAACCGTTTTACCGTGTCCATTTAAATTATTCAAAAGATATAAATAATTTATACAATATAATATATTATGCAGGAAGCTAATATATTATTTACAATCCATTTTATTTGCTATTGGTTCATGGTTATTTTATATGATATTGATTCATTGATAATACTAAGTAATTCAGTAAAAAATAGTTTGAAAAATCAAATATTATGCACATTACCTATGTGCCATTTGTTTTTCTATAATTATACTATTGAATATAATAATTTTCAATCTATATTGGGATTGCTCGTTTTAATTATAACGGGTGATATTTATTTTTATATTTCACATCGACCCATGCATACAAAGTTATTGTGGAAATTTCATAAAACTCATCATCAAGGAAACATATGTGTATCTAAATCTCTGGATGCTGATTTATTCGAACATTTGGTTGGAAATTTGGGTTCTTTCGCAGTTGGAATTCTATTGTTTCAATACTATGGATTTATTTTTAATATATATGTATTATATTTATGGAGTGCTATTACAACTATAAGTGTATGTATTAGTCATAGTAATTCTAAATGTTATTTGGATAATAATGTTCATTTACTTCATCATAAATTATTAAAATATAATTTTGGTACTGGTTTTTATATTATAGACAGGGTTTGTAACTCACACAAATCATGATTAAACAAATTTTTCAATATCTTTGAGTATCTAATATCGGACAAGGTCTCTCTTTATTTTCAATAATAGGAAAGGTATCTCAAGAATTTGATTAACCGCATTTATGAAATGGTTTGAATATAGCTAAACTTACAATTGCCGCTGCAATTCCTTGATAAAATATATTTCTTCTAACACCTGCTGATTTTTTTTTAATAATAATCTGTTTTGCAGTTAAAGAGTCTCTGAAAGGCGTACCAACAAATCGTGTTGTTACCATGTAATAAATAGAAGCAATTACATACGCAGCCATACCATAAGCGAGATACACGGAAATCGTACAATTATTCATATATTATATATAAATAGAATATATGAAATTATTACCATTGGATGTTTGTAGAATTATTTGGACTCTTTGTGGAAATGATGCTATATTTCTAAATAAAGAATTGATAACATTTATTGCAAAACTTAAAGCTAAAATGCGCGAAAATCCATTGATTGTTAAATACAGATTAGTAAAGATGCGCGAACTAGCAAGCGATTGGGGCTCTAGTAGACCATCTTATAAAAGACCCTCGCTTTCCGTAGATAAAGTCTATAAAACTATTGCATTAAATGGTAATTTACCATTGGGAAAAATCTTAAATAAAAATAATATCATGCCATCTGGAATGTTAAGTGATAGATTGATTCCTTGTTCAACGTGTTGCTATTATGATGATTTGGGTAGACCAGATTATAGACGCACAAGAGTTATATATTGGGAATTGTATGATATATTATGTGATAACATACAAAAAGCTAAAAATTATCAATTATTATTTCCATATGATGGGAGATGTACTAATTTGAGCCGGTATTCGAAGCAGGCTTTTGGAAAAGTTTAACACATTCATAGATTTTCGCAGCCTCGTTAATGGCGAAGCAACCTCTTTTTTGAGCCAAACCTAGAAATCCGACCATGACATTTAAAGCCTCGTTCTCATTGGTTACCGGCAAGTCTAACAAATTAACAGTTGTACTTTCTTTTTGAGCTGATTGTGTTTCTGACATTTATATATTTTATAAATATCAAATTTTAAGTTATTATTCATTGATATAAATTATTTACTTATCCCTCGGAATATACATCATATTATTCATTTGATCTAATTTCTTGATAGTATTTTCCAAGTTTCTTTCATCTCCTGTAAATGAATTATTGAATAAATAATCTGTATCAGGTCGAACCTCATTATTTTTAATCTGTTTGTAAATAATATCTATTTTGTTTTTTATCGTATCTATCTTTTTTTCTTCAGTAAAAATAGATATATTATAATCTACCGATTCAGTTAATAACGAAATTACATTGTACATCAAAAATCGTCGTTTTCTTTTTGTACCAGATGTATATTTAATGGAAAATATTTCTAACAATGAGCTTACTATTTTTTTTGTTATACCGCCTCGGTTCTCTGCTTCCAATAGAAATATTTCCCATATCATCCATATAATGTCAGTTTTTATCTTATTTTCAACGGGTGCGATATGTCTGGGCGATGCCATTAATTTAATTTTCTTTTCTCTTTTACAAACATTCTCAAATTCCATAATCCACTCTAACCAATAACATGCATCTACTGTTTTATTTCGCCGACTTGTTAAATTGTAAGCAAACTCATTAAGCGCTATAAAAAGTTCCTTGGGGTCATCTTTTAAATATATTCGATTGGCATAGTTGATATTGTCTGCCTTTAATTTATCAGTAATATTTTGCAATTGAAAATCATCTTTATCAATTTTGACTTTAGATAAGGTGTGTTTTTTATTGGACAATGCTAAAATACTTATAATTTCACCAAATAAACTTCTTATTTTTTTATTATTCCTCATTTTAATTTCATTGTCAATATATCCACCAACAAGTATATCTTTAAAGTTATTAAAGCGTAATTGTAGATATAAAGATAATTTAGGATTTCCTAAATGTATATGTTTTGTAGCAAAAAGTATAATATTATCCCATAGCTCTAAAAAATGACCGGCGCATATAAATTCGGCACTCCAATAACACGCAGGTTCTATTCTTCCATTATTTAAACTATTTAGTAGTTCTTTTTTGACATCTGATTTTTTAAATTTGGAAAAGGTAACTCCTTTGAATTCCTTTTTGCTTCTTTTATCATTAATTTCATTTCCATTCATTAAATACATTTAATATAAAAAATATTCCAATAATACATATAAGAATGGCTAAGAGTTTGATTAAAACAATATATAAATCCTCAAGATGGTGCAAATTGTTATTAGTTTTAATTATTTTACTTATATTCTTTATTGGATCTAAGGCGTCTTTTGATACCAAAGAAGGGTTCATTAATCAAACTGAAAAGTTTAAAATGATTGATGGTCCAAAATTATATGATGGATTTTATTCCAAAATATACGATGAATTGGTTTTTGATAAAGTTAAAAATGAATATGAAGTAGGTCAAATTATTAATTCCACACAACCGACCTTGCAGAGTCTAATTTTAGATGTAGGATCAGGGACGGGTGATCATGTAGCAAAATTCACTGAGAAAAATTTAAAGGCGGTTGGTCTAGACAGCTCCCCCGCAATGATAACTATAGCGGAACAAAAATATCCTAATTTGGATTTTACATTAGGAGATGCAACAAATGTTATGATCTATCCAGCTCATACTTTTACACATATCACCTGCTTGAATTTCACATTATACTACATTCAAGATAAATATCTTTTCTTTAGAAATTGCTATGAATGGTTAAAACCAGGAGGCTATTTAGTCATCCATTTAGTAGATCGTAATAGATTTGACCCGGTTCTCAACTCAGTTGACCCCATTAGTGGTCTTAAAATAAAAAAATATGCAAATGAAAGCGCTACAACATCAATTATAAATTTTAACGATTATCAATATAAAGCACAATTTGGATTAAATAAACCCAATAATACAGCTGTTTATGAAGAAACCTTTACTGATTCCAATAATAAATCACGTAAACAAATTCATAGATTATACATGCCAGAAATTAAAACTATTTTACAGGAAGCCAAAAATGCCGGATTTGTTGTTCAAAGCAAATTGGATCTGGCGCCAGTTGAATATGAGTATCAATACTTGTATGTACTTTACAAACCCGAATAAATTTATAATTTCGAACCATAGTTTATATGAGTAAACCATGGTTCATAGGCACGTCAGGCTTTATGGTATCGCAAAAACAATGGTTGGAAATGCCTGGACTGAATTGTATTGAGATGAATTCCACTTTTTATAAACTACCCAGCGCAAAGACTGTACAAAAATGGAAAAATACCTCTCCTAATCTTTATTTTTCTTTAAAAGTATCGAAATACATTACGCATATGAAAAGACTGAAAAACTGTAAACAGGCTTGGAAGATATTTTGGAATAGAATCAAACCGTTGGGGAATAAATTAAAAGCTATATTAATCCAATTGCCCCCCTCTTTTACACCTTTGAACATTTAAAACGCCGAATTATATATTATTTTCTATATCTAAAAAAATATTATTCCAATTTAAGAATTCTGTTCTCCAATCTGGTTCTGTTTCTGTTTCTACAATATTTAATTTAATGTATAGTAAATTTTTTTGTTTTAAAATTTCAGTATTATTTTTTTTACAATTATCAATAACAACGAGAGTAAAATCACAATCAGAGTTTATTTTTTTTATAGTTTCAATAAACTTTTTAGCTTGGTCATTATTAATATACCCAAAACGTATAAAACAAATTTTTTCGTTAGATTTTATATATTCAATAATACGGTTGAACCTTCTTGTATATTTATTAATAAACTCAAAAATATCATTATCCGTATAATTTATTGGTATATCGTGAATACTAACACAATAACCCACAGATTTAATTAAAATTCTTTGATTGTTGCCATGAATTGGGTTATTTATATCTGTAATTATATTTTCAAAATATAAAATATCTTTAATATTATCGCACATTAATATATTTATTACAGAGTTCATTGAAGTCATTAACCAATCAAAAAAATAATGATGGTGATTTTTTGTCTTTATATTTATCTATATTATATTTTACATTGCAAGCATGTCCTAAACTAATAAACTTCATATAATATATATATATATATATTATATTAGTCGGCGTTTTAAATGTCTAAAGGTGTAAAAACAATGAAATAAATTTACAAAGAGTCAAAGATATGGCAAGTTATTTGCCTAAGTCAAAAATATCAATAGTTTTTGAATTCAGAGATAATTCATGGTTTGTACCTGAAGTTTACAAAGTAATGAAAAAATATAATTTGTGTTTAGGCGGAACCTCTATAAAAAGACCTACGAAACGATACTGGTTAGGAGACCTTCCAACAGGAACACATATACCTTCAAAAACATCCAATACCACTTATTTAAGAATTCATGGAGAGAAAGGGTATAGAAAATCTTATAGCAATCAAGAATTGTCTGTTATCAAAAAACAAATCTTAAAGAATAAAACAAGTAAAAATTTTATTATGTTTAACAATACATTTTTTGCTAAGAGAAATAAAACATGTAAAATTCGAAAGAAGAAAATAAGATACGCAGCTGTATGTGACGCAGTTCAGTTTGCAAAAATTACTAGGAAAAGGCGTTAATAATGTTTTTTAGTACGTCTTTTTCTTCGTCTTCGCTTTTTTTGTCGTTTTTTTGTGCGTTTTTTACGTTTATGCTTTTCACGTTTATGCTTTTTACGTTTATGCTTTTTACGTTTTGTTTTTCTTCTATTAGAACCATCTCCATCTCTCTCATCCATAGGAGGTAAATTCTCCCTTCTTCTCCTATTTCGATGTCTTGTTGATACTCTTTTTTGATGTCTGATAGTATCTAAATTTTTAAATCTTAGTGCCTGGTTTCTCATAATTCTTTCACCATTGCTAATAGTCCCGTCCAAATTTCTACCAGATGTATGTATCTTTTTCCCGAGCTCTCTTAACAACGAATCATTATTATGCAAATTTAAGTAATGTTCCATACTTTCTAACATTATAGCTTTGTCCGCATCTGCCGTCGGAGATCCTACTGTTCTCATTCCATGGATAGTGGCAATTTGATGCATTGGTTTTAATTTATTGATTTGATCCATTAATCTTTGCTTTGAATTTTCTTGATGTCTATACGCTCTATTTATATCTTCTAATGTATTATACGCACCTTTCAACCCAACTTCAGCATTTCTTAACTTATCCGCCATACGCTTTTGTTCTATAGAAAATCTCCGAATACTCGATTTACTATTATCATTCATCGTATACAATAGAAGAAGATTAAATAATTCATTTAAATGTTCTAGTACAATAACATGTAAATGGGTAATAGTACATCCGTAGAACCAGCGCCACCTCCAGAACAATTAGGATTTGGCACCATGTTATTTTATTTATGGTTATTTTATTGTGCAATAAAAATAGTAAACAACGCTAGCGATGGTAAGTTATTAAAAAAAAAGAAAAAAAAGGATAAAAATGAGAATGATCCTTTAAAAAAAGTGATTGGATTAGAAAGTGTAAAAGAAGAAATCAAATACTATATGGATTTCATCAATAATAAATCAAAATATAAAGAATGGGAAGTTAATCTTCCAAAAGGTATTTTATTAGCTGGTCCGCCGGGTACAGGCAAGACGTTGTTGGTTAAAACAATGGCTGATAACCTAAATATTCCTATTGAAAGTATGTCGGGTTCTGAATTTGTAGAAATGTATGTGGGCGTGGGCGCATCACGAGTTCGAAAGCTTTTTGCCAAAGCCAAGAAACATGATAAATGTATTATTTTTATAGATGAAATAGATGCCATCGGTAAAAAAAGAGGGTTTGATAATAATTCGGAGAGAGATAATACATTAAATCAGTTATTGGTAGAGATGGATGGATTTGATGAAACAACTAATATAATTATATTTGCAGCCACAAATCTTGTTAAAAAATTAGATTCCGCTTTAACCAGATCCGGTAGATTCGATAAAAAAGTTTATTTTGATGCGCCTAATTTCAAAGAGCGCAGAGAAATGTTTAAACTATACTTAGAAGATATAAAACTACCACCTCACCTATCATTTGAAATTTTATCTGAACGCGGTGCTGGATTAACTGGTGCGGATATCGCCACTATTTGCAATCAAGCAAAAATAAACGCAATTCAAGGAAAACAACTATTATCCACGCTAAGAGAGGAAGACTTACAAGAAGCGATCGATGAGATTATGATTGGTAGAGAAAAACGTGAAAGAACAATGACAAAAGAAGAAAAAGAAAGAGTATCGCATCATGAGGCAGGGCACGCTTTAATGGGATATCTATTAAAAGATTGTGCACATCCTATTAAAGTTAGCATTGTTCCTAGAGGGGAAGCTGCGTTGGGATTTAGTCAGCAAAAAAATGAAAACAAAAAACTTTTTAAAGAAAATACAATATTATCTCGAATAGCCATTTTACTTGGCGGAAGAACCGCTGAAAAAATCATTTATAATAATGTATCTACTGGAGCAGCAGATGACATTGAAAAGGCATCGTCTTTAATTTATAATTACACATGTTCTTGGGGAATGAATAAACATATCGGTCCTCTAAATCCAGAGGTTATGGGAGCTGTCGGAAGAAATTTAAGCGAAGAATCATTTGAAGAATGTAAACAAATAATGGCGGAGATTGAAGATTATGTTTTTAAAACATTAAAAAAGCATAAAAAATATGTAAAATCTATCGCTGAACTTTTGTTAAAAGAAGAAACTATTAATTATAAACAAATAAAAGACCTGGTTCCTGAAAAATTAGAAAACACACTTACCGTTACTATAAGTTAAACTAGTATATATTTAATCGTTTGTCAATATAATGATTAAATATATATTTGGATCTATTTGTATTATATTTTTGACATTATACCTATATGTTAAAGTTAAATACAAATTTTGGTCGATACAACCTGTATTTCATATTCACAATTTAAAATATTGGCTATGGCCACCTGGAATTATACAACATAGGTTACCGCCAAAAACCAAATATTATAATTGGCGAATCGAATTTGATACATTCGAAAAAACATCAACTGAAAAAAAGGAACTGTTTTTCTTTTTAATCAAGACTCAATATTTAAATAATGAAAAGGCGAATTATAATCCTCCAAGAACGGGTGTATTTGAATACTTTAAATGTCACGAAACCCCTACTTATTTATCACTGTATTTTGACTATTATCCAACTCCAAAAGATAACAAAACTGAATACAACAAAAAATTAATAGCATGCATGACATCTAGAAGATTAACTGGTCATATATATGATAAAAAACTTAAAGTAGCATACGTTGACTTTCTATGTATTCATTCTACAAAACGAAAACAAGGGTATGCCGCCAAGCAAATTTATACACACTATTATAACCATCGGCGAAAAAATAAAAACGCAATTATGATGTTTAAAAGAGAAGGCGCTGTTAATTTCATGACACCCATTACTACTTATTATGCATACGCTTTTTCAACTAAAATATGGAATAAACCTAATTTTCAATTACCCAATAACATATCTTGTCATCTAGTAACGACGCAAAATTTTGATTTACTTGTGCATTACATCAAAGAGGTCAAAAGTCATTTTTCTTTATTTGTGATTCCCGATTTATCTCATTTAAAAAATTTAGTACAACATTCCTTAATAATTCCGTGCGTTTTGATGGATCGGAACAAGGTTTGTGGCGTTTATTTTTATCGAAATCCCTATACTTCATATGAAGGCGAAGATAGTATAGAATGTTTAGGGTCATATTGTTCTATTGGATATGAAGATATTTTTCTGAATTCCTTTCAAAATACAATTGTATTAATTCAAAAAAAGTATAAATTTTCAATCATTATAATTGAAAATATATCATATAATACAAGATTAATTAAAAATGTTTTAATAAGAGATGTTCCTAAATGGAGATGTCCAATGGCTTATTATTTTTATAATTTTGGATATAGACCCTTTTATTCACCAAACGTTCTAATTATAAATTAACGAGTATATTTACCAACTCTAGCAAAACTATCTACTACAAAAATAACAAATACACCTAAAAACATGTATAATACAAGCTCTTCAGTTACATTTTCTGTTTTTTCATCTTGTTGTTCTTCGAGCATATGAACTACGTAATTCAATTTGCGCATTAAGTCATCTTTTGGACCCGAAAGGTTTTGACTATTAGCCAACTGCGAATAGTAAGGAATATTATTTGCTGTTCCGGTATAGGTAGGAACACGCTTATTATAATACTGTTGTTGATCATTATGATATTGTTGTTGTTGGTCCAAACCTTCTTTTAAAAGACCAAATCCCTCTAAGTCTGTTTTATCGTATTGTCCACCATGATCTTGTTGTCTAGGTCTTTTATAAGCTTCGCCGATCCCTTCGTTATTTAAAGTTTCGCTGCTCCCATCTTTATGTAATTTATCCAAATCGGAGGAACTCGTCGCTTCTTGAAGACCCTCTTTTGAGTTCATAGAGTTTAGGAAATTTTCAACCTTTTTACTATTGCGTTTTTTAATTGTTTTATTTCTGAACCGTTCCCTCTTTTTTTTAGGGGGTACCTTATTTTCCATATTTTCCATATTTTCAGTAAATGATGAAAAGCCTAAAGATGTTGACATACTTATAAAGAAAAGAGATTATATTTTAATTAAATTTTTCATAAAAATATATTCCTTTATTTATATAATGAAAGGTTACATGGAACTTGCACTAGGGGCCATCTTATTGGTATTAATGTATGAAAAACCATATGCTTTAACTGAAATGGCAAATAGTCTTTTAGGCAAAGCAGTTATGATCATTGGAGTTGGTATAATTGCGAAAAATAATGGATTAGCTTCTGGTTTACTAGCAGCGTTGATCATGATTATCTTGATACATGAAACCGTCGAAGGAATGACGACTAAAAAGGCGGACGCCGAACCAGATTATAAAAAGTTAGGATACACGCAAATTAATGACAAGTCGGCTGTTGAAAAAGCATTAGCAAACGTAAAAATAACAAATGTTTTAGATAGTGGACAATGTGGTCCTTGTGTCACGCAAAAAGCTGGAACAACATGCAATGTTTTTATAAAACCTGAAAAAACAAAACCAACAAAACCAACAAAAAAAGAAACGTTTACAGATATTCGCATGGCCGAAGGGTTTAGAAATAGAGAAGCGTATCAAAATACTATTGAATCTATGAAATTTAGCAACGGGCAAACTGGAGCTGGACAAAATAGATATAATCAATTTTAATAACTTGTTAATATAATGGCAAATCAAAATGCAATTATATTTACTTTTTGTATCATCGCCTTTTTTATTTCACTTATGGCTTTTAAAAATAGAATACCGACTGAAGGATTTACTCCTAGATTTATGCGAAAACAAAAAAATAAAATGTATAGAATGATACGGCGCGTTGTTAAGCCTTATAATGATGATGTTTTTGATCAGTTAAATAAATTTCGTCGTAAGTGGCTTTAATTTTCTTCTCTTAATATAGTAATGTTAAATATATTAAGAAGCGTAGCTCACAATATAAATACTAGTAAGTTTTTTGCTGGTTTTGTAATGATCATGTTAAACATAGGATCCAAATATATTACTATTAAACTAAGTAAATCTCAGGAATCTTACCTCAGAAATACAATTGCTCGACAACTGTTAATCTTTTCTATTATTTGGATGGGTACCAGAGATGTTTTAATCTCCATTGCAATGACGGCTGCCTTTATAGTTCTTACGGATCATCTATTCAATGAAGAAAGTCCATACTGTGTCATTCCAGGTCATCTTAGAAAATATGAAGAATTATTAGACGATGATAAAGATGGACATGTTACGCCAGAAGAAGTTGAAAATGCAATGAGAGTTTTAGAGAAGGTAAAAAAGAAAGAACGAAAAGTTAATCATTTAAGACAATTGGAAACATTTCGCTCAAAACTTATTTATTAATTATATTTTATATCTATTATATAAGATTTAATGCATAAAACAGTAAAAAAAGGAGGTAGTTGGAAAAGTGCAATAAAACGCCGACGAACTCGTAAAAAAATAAGTAATATAAGTGAAAAAATAAATATACTAAGAAAAGAAGCTCGCGATATAGAAAATGTACTTACTCAAAATACCGCCAATACGGCACGGAAAAAGGAACTAAAGAGAAAACAGGGAGTCCTTTTGAGAAAAATGGAGGTATTAAAAAATAGTTTGAAGGTAGAGCAAAAATGGGAAAAAATGCAGACTATAGATAATAAAGAAAAGTGTGAAAAGGAAAATAGTGGCATTTATAAAGATAATAAATGCTATATTAAACAAGCGCCTGGAACTACGTGTTCAAAAAAGATATACAAAAATACTTATTCGGAAAGAAATCAGCCATATTGTTTAGTTGACGAACTTTTATCCTCTATGGAAGATTCAAATAGTATGATATTTACTGGTCTTATAAATGAAACAAGATCTTTACAACCTAATATAAAAAAATCTAGACTAATAAATGTCAAACCTATACCTCCACGCATTCCCGTTTTAATAAGACTACAAACAAATGTCACTGGACATAGATATAAATTTGTATACTCCAGTAATCTAGGTAGCGTGATTGGTGATCCAAAGAAAAAACCTGTTCCTGCTACAACAAATTGGGTCAAAATTGGTACCCGATATAATTCATTTGAATCTAGTCGATATATACAAAATCAATATAGAAGAGTAAGACGACCTATTGTACAAAATACAAACGATTATCCAACAATTGGTTACCAAAGTCAAGATGGTGGTCCTTATGCGAAATTTAGAGCACTCGGTGGATCCGTTTGGCCTAAAATGCCCACATGGGATAAAATTAATCAAGAATTAGTTTCCCTATTGCAACAATTATTCAGTAAAAATAAAATTATATCTATACCCGGTGCGACTGGGAAAAAGGGTAAAGAAAAAAAATTTTTGATAAATAATTTTACATGGTTGCCTCTAGAATTTGATGATCCGTATTTACAGGAATATGAACCTATTAAACAGTACTTTGAAGATATTAATTATAAATTTATTATTATTCCTTATAGTGGTACATTAGTTATTGTATTGGATGTAAAACTTAATGGTAAAATTATTTCTCGAGAAGATGCTAAAATTAAAATGAAAAAAATACAAGAAGCTGAATTAAAAGAAAAGGAAAAACTTGCCAAAATGACACCTGAACAACGAGATGCATATAAAAATAGTATTTTAAATAGATTAGATAGTGCAAATACATATTTAACATCAGGATGCAATAATCATTTAGAAGCTATAAAAAATATTCTAAGATCATTTCGTGATGATGGAGGTAAAATGTCATCATATGATGATACTAAAAATACAGAACTGCGTGCTAAATTTATGACCTCTTCAGAAAATATGCGCCAAGATCCCCAACCCTTACAAGGCGGTAAGCTCTCATTTTCGAATAGACGTGCGAAATCTAGTAAACATAAAAAAACCGGTAGAAAAACAAGAAAGCGCAGATAACATTTAGTAATGTTAAATATCTAAATATATTCATTTAGATATTTATCGTCGAGTACGTCTTTTTCTCTTTTTTCTTCTTCTTTTTTGTGTTCTTTTCTTTTTCCTTTTCCTTTTCCTTCGCCTTTGCATCCTGCCACCGCCTTGACCACCCTGAAAAGAAATTATAGACCGATTAAGAGCTTCGCGTCTTTCTTTTTCATTCTCGAGAAGAGAGAGATACCGTTGGTCCTCCTCGCCATCTCGGGGCCTTTCAGACTTTGTTTTTCCATGTTTAAGAATTCTTTTTTTCATCTGGATCCCTTTGTGGATTCATAGTTAGGTTAAATAAAAATGCATTATTATCGTCACCTTTCAACTGCCTTTCTGCATTATCACATTTAAATTTATCTAAATTTGAGAAATTGGTTGTACAAGTCGTGGACATATATATATATATATCTATTTTTTTATTCACTAAATATATATATATATGTCAGGTTATAACACACTAACACAAAGTGCACTGGACAAAGCCGGAAATAATAAGAAACTGTCAGCCGAAGAAGAAAATGCCGTTGCTGTAGCGTCTTTAGTGAAAACAGTAAGCGACTATTGGGAAAAATCGCACTCGGGTACGGCTTCTATTATAAATTTTCAAGAATTCTGTAAGCATTTGTACCTCGAGGAAGAAGATTTTGGAGTACCGAAGGCGAATGTTTTTGTCAATCAAGGTCAAAATTCCATTTTGAGAGGTATCGTAAGCAAAATTAGACTGGATTCGAATTTTCCTAGTCCTCTTCCTACAGATAATGAGATTATAAATAAATTAAGCAATCAGATGTTACACTGTATATCGGGTATTTCAAATGCTGTAACATTTGAACCTACAGACCCTGGTTTTGCTTTGAATATGATGGCGAATAAGATTGCGACTACTCAATGGCCCGATGTGGCAAATGAAGATCACGTAATGTTCCCTATTGTGCGGTTAAATAATCCGCTTGCTCGTATAAAAACAATGGAGGATGCGTTCGAAGTTGCTCTTCGAAATAGCATGAATGCGTTCAATCCATCAATTACACCAACTTATATCGACGGCTCCCCCCTTTTAACATTAAGCACACCGCAACAACTTACCACTTTATGGGACGAAATCAAACTGAATGCAAATTTAGGATTGGTTGATCCGAAAGAGTCTCCTGCGGTTATTGATCCAATGGTGGGTAAAACAGGAACAGCACCACGAGTAACAGATATTAATTCTGTCAACGATGGTTATAGATTTGAAAGTGTAGCAGACGCAATGAATCGTGCAGATACAATTCGTTGGGAATATGATTATAATGATTATCCTGCACACGCAGATACATTGGTTAATCGCGCTGTTAGAAGAGGCCCTGGATCAAAATTGGCCGAAGATCAACTAAATACTATTGTTTGCGGACAAAGTGTAATTGGTATTGAGAAGGATGGTAATAAGAAGGTTTTTAGAGAAATACATGCCGGTAATCTTGATAATAGACCGTATATTATGTTATCAAATGATGAAAAAGCCCCCTTTACATTTGACCATAAGCGCTCGGGGACGGGTTTTGACACAGAAAAGTTATTCATCAATCAGAATATTGTTAAAGCTGCGAGAAATAATAATGCTTATATCTATGCTATAAACTGTCTATCAAAGCCTGGACTTGATTCTGAATTATTCGGAGAATGTCGCGCTCAAGGAGTTGCTCATGTGCAAAGTATGATTTTATATAACTGCGAGACTAATCAAGGGACTAATCAAGGAACGAAGGCCAGCGATAAGAATATTCATTGTAATTCTGCCGGATACGGATATGGTTTATCGCATCAGATCGGTTGTGCTAGTACCGCTCAAGACGCGGTGAATGTATGTCGTCCAGGATGTCAAGGCGGTGGAGCTAAAAGCGGTGATGTCGATTGTATTTCCGAAATTAATAACGACAATACTTTTTTAAGCAACATAATACAAAAAAATTTTGAAGAGGAAAGGGATTACACTAGTGACAGTATTAAAACCATTTTAGAAAACCAAGGAGATGATGTTAAATTTGAGGCCATATTGGAAGAATATAACACCTGGTTAGGTGAATTTAATGAAAGTAAAAAAAAACTGCCATCATTGAATGTCTTGTAGAGAACTGGCCCGGCAATACGGATAAGGTGCAATTGAAACAAAAAATCGGGAATATGATACAAAACTTTATAGATCAACAACTAATACAAATGAATGGATTAATCAGTTTGCTTAAAGTCAATAAACTTTTTCTTTCGGACTACAGCTTTCAGCGCGAAATATTTAATACTAATTGCAAAAATGAACTCGGTATTCAAGGCGGTGGCGGTCAAATGTCAGTGCGACATATTCAAAGAGGTGGACTGCCATGGTTTTTGAAAAAGTTGGGTAAAGGCATAATAAAATCTGCTATAGGTACACTAAAACTAGCAGGTCGAATTATAACAGCAAACAACACCAAATATCTTCGGGCGCCCGGTTGTTTGGTGCAGAGAGGTATTATGTCATTTGCTGCCCAAGCAGCGCAACAAGTAGGAAAACGCATATATCAACCATTGTGGGATATGGTCCATAATGATGTACAAGGAGCACTTTATTCACCCGATTCCACATTTTATAGCCGAGTTATGGCAATGGGGATGCGCCAAAAAAAGCCAAAATGGTATCCTTCTCTATATATAATTGGTAATGCAAAATATAGACTAATACCCAAAGAACCTAATGACGTATGTATTCAAAAAATTGCTACTGGTACTGGTACTGTTGTGGAAGGGGAGGAAGCTTGTGCCGATGCCAAAGCTTCATTAAATGCCGGTTTTAAAAATGTTTGGGGTATTCAAAATAAAATATTTGTTATCAAAACCAATACCGGAATTTATTTAATGTTAGAAAAAAGTTATAATTTTTTAACTTCAACTAAATATACATCGATGGCGAGCCAAACTTGTGACTCGAAGGCTGGTATTAACTGTTCTGTATGGATGTCTAATCTTTTTGCAGGTATTTTAACCATGGATGCGGCGGGGGGAAGATTATGTTGCCCAAATGCAACCACTGAAGGAAAAATCGAAGCGCAATATGTAGCTAATCCTTTGGGTGCTAATGGATTTGATACAACATTAAAAAGCAAGTTAACAGGGTGTGGAAAGACGAATATTATTTATAAAACCCCGTTTAACAATAAGTTTGCACCTGGTAAACACTGTTTAGTTGGTGGGAATAAAAGAAGAAGTACTAGAGGTCGAGCGCGTAAAAATAATAAGAGAGTCACCAGAAGACGAAGATAAAATCTATATATATATATAATGGGTTTAGGATGTTCAAAAGATGATGCCGGTGAAATTACATGTTCTGAAGAGAAACTTAATAGTCTTTTCAGACAGTTTGAAGAAAAGGATGCTCAGATGGCCAAAGCTCAAGATGCACTTATAGAAGGTCTTGAAAGAGTTGCTCCAGTTAATGAAGATGAAGTTGATTTATTACTTGACGAAGTTAGCGATTATGTAAAGTTAAAACAAAAAAATGATAACGATGAACTTGCTAGATTGCAAAAACGATTGAATCGGTTGGGCGAAGGTAATAAAAAAACAAAAAGAAAGCGACATAATAAGCGTAAAAGAGTTATTAAATCGCGTAAAAAAAAGAAAAAGAATACTCGGGGGAAAAAGAGAAGGAAAAAGCGGGGGACAAGAAGACGTTAGTCTTTTTTATCTTCTAATAGTTTTTCTAATCTCTCCAATCTTTTATTCAATTCCTCAACGTCTTCAATTGCTCTTATTTCCCGTTGGACTTCGGGGTATTCCATGGAGTACCACCAATAATATACTGCGCGTCCACCGTTATATGTTAGTTTTACAGTATTTACAGCTAAATCAGCTGCTTCATAAAGTATAAAGCCTAAAACCATTTATATAAAATAAAATATTATATATAAATGGCATTTGTAATTACGGATGATCGAGTTGATAAAGTTACTTTTTATAAAAAACCATGTTTTGCGGGCGTTGATACAGTGCGAAGTATATATATAGAACGGGGAAATATGGACAGTTTAAGATACAATATTTTAGAACACATGGATACAAAGATTAAAGAAAGCCGCCCAGATACTCCTTGTAAATTAATTATACCTAGATATGATCCCACTAAAATTTTTAGTGATCAATAGTTTTCATCATCTTATTATAATATTCTTCTGATGCTTCACAACCCTTAAAATGTCTTTTAGTATTTTTACAAGCAATAGCGGTAGTACCTGATCCTAGAAAAGTATCAAGTACTGTATCTCCCTCGTTGGAATGTTTTCTGATCAACTCTTCAAATAATGGAAGGCTTTTTTGCGTTGCGTGCCATCTACTCTTTCCGCCTGGAAATGGATATTTATAAGTTCCTTTATCATAACTTGAATTGAATGTAGGTTTCCCCACTTTAACAGCGGACATCGCAAATTCTTTGGCATTGGTGAGATAGTTAACCTGACTATTTCGAGGTTGTGGATTGGTTTTTTCCCATTCAATAATTCGTATTTGTTTAAATTTATGTTTTTCCATGATTCTTTTCAAAGTTTCGAATTTATAAATATCAAACCAAAGTATCAATGTACCCCCCTTGCGCAATTTCTGATAATACTGTCCCACGGTTTTATCCAACTCTTCAATAGTAAAGTCCTCGTCCCATTTATCAAATTTAGTTTTAACGCAATACTTCTTACCATAAACAGTACCATATTTCAAATAATTATCCCGGCCTTCATTCGTAGTTAATTCATTTTCCGCCTTATATTTTGCCCAATCAACTGAACTTTTAACATATTTAACATCGTCTTCTTCATTTTTCTTTACAGCTTCATAATGTTTATTCATTCCACTATCTCGCGATATGATATATGGTGGGTCTGTTAAAATAAGATCAATGGAATTTTTATCCAAAGTTGTAAGGAATTCGAACCCATTAGTATTTGCTATATTGCATGAAACTGGTGTTTCTTCTGTAGATGCCATGGTTTGATGTGATACAACTATATTCATATTTGAATATTCAATTTTATGTTTATATATATTACGATCAAATTTGATCAATTAACTGAAAAAAAAGCACTGTATGTGTAAAATAATTTAAAAAGCATTCTTGCGAAAAACTAAAAATGGACATTTTTAAAATGTCCAAAATGACTTCATGCCCTCGAAAATATTTGAATTTTTTTACACTTTTTACATTGTCCTTGAATCTTGTAAGGGAATACTTTCAATTCGTAAAAAATGCCCCCTACATCGCTTTTTTTGCTTAACGAAAAGGGTTTAGGAATTCCTCCTTTTTCTGTTTCATATATATGAAACAAATGAAACAAAAAACGAGTGAAAACGAGGGAGCGAAATTTAGATGTAAAATTTGCGACAAGACTTGTAGGGATAAATATAATTTTAAAAGACATCTTTCCACTACACGGCATAAAATGAAACAAAATGAAACAGAAAACGAGCGAAAAAGAGTGATTAATAAAACCCCGCTTCATTATGATTGTGAAATGTGTTCAAAAACTTTTAAAAGTAGGACTACTTTATGGAGACATAAGAAGAAATGTAAGATGATGAACGAAAATGTTGTTGTAAAAGAAGAAAGCGGTGGCTTGAATGAAAAGATGTTATTTGAGTTTATTCAGAAACAAACGGAGCAACAAAATAAACTCATGGAAAGTGTTGTAAAATTGGCAGAACAGCAGGCAAATAATATCACAAATACCAATTGTAATAATACAAATAATATATCGATTAATTTGTTTTTATATGAAGAATGTAAAAATGCCATGAATTTAACTGATTTTGTAAATAATGTGAAGTTATCTCTTGAAGATATAAAATATACTACAGAACATGGATATGTGAAGGGTATCAGTAATATTCTTGTTAAAAATTTGACTGATATTGATCCAAGAGATCGCCCGATTCATTGTTCTGATACCAAGCGATTGCAATTTTATGTAAAGGATGAAGATTCGTGGGCTAAAGATGAGAATAATACTAAAATCGATCAATCTATAGATAATATTACTAGAAAACAAATAGCTTGTATGAAGGAATGGACCACTGCTAATCCTGATTATCTAGATAATGAAAGAAAGATGGAAGAGTATATGATAATGGTTCGAAGACTCATGGGAGGTAATAACATTGAAGAACAAACAAAAAATAAAAATAGAATTATTCGTCAAGTATCAGAAGAAGTACAGGTTAAAGAAGCTATCAATAATAGCTAAATTAATTGTGCGTTTTTCTGATTTTTTTTCTTTTGCGTCGCGTTTGCCTTTTTCTTTTTCTTTTTTTACGTCGAGTTCTTCGTCTTCCACCCTGAGGAATCAGCCAATTGTAAATATCTTGTGCAAAACTTTTTGCAGGAGCCCCTTGTGGAATTCCCTGATCGGCGAGCCTCTTAGCTAAATCTTTTTCTCGTCTAGCCGATTCCTGTACATTATACATGAGACGTTCGAAATCATTGTTGTGATCTATAGTTAGAATATCTTTATCAATATTAGCAAACTCCATGGATCCGCACATGTTCGATTCCTGTGATAATGGTGCACATATAACCGAATTTCCATCATTGCGATTTGAAGGACAACATTTTTTTTCTTCGCTTTTTCCTTCGTTCGTTTGCACGCGTTCCAAACAATTTAAATTATTCATCAATATTTTGATTATTGTCTTTTTTTTGTCATCTTGGACCTTGCTGGCTGAATTTCTATAAGACTGTGATAATAAAGTATATGATCTTTGACTAATAGGAATTGCATCATATAGTTTTTGTACTTTATCAATGCTTTCTGAATTATCGTATAATATCAAATAATCTATACCAATATCCTTGCACTTGTCTTCATCGCTAACATTTGTTCGATTTCCTGTACATTTTTGAATAATTCCTGCGATTGTAAGATAAGCCGATCGTAAAGAATCTACTAATTGACATCCTAATACAGGATCTATAAACTGTATATCTTTTGTAGATAGCTGTAAATTTGAGTTTTTAACTAGTCGAGTACCGGTTGACTCGGCTCGATTATTAAATCTGTCTTTAATTCTTGTGGCTAATTGATTATGAGGAACAATTGGAAAACCTAAAATAATGATATAGTTGTATCGAGTACAATTAAAACTAAATATATTAACAGCTGCTGCTAAAAATTCTATTGATTTTGGCGTTTTAAGAGTTGTTTCATAATTAATATTTTTACCCCAATAAACCGATAGACAAATTTGAATATATAAATATGTATCATTTTGTATTTTTTTTTGTATTTTTTTTTCAATATATTCTTTTGTTGGTATTTTGCCAGCGGGTTTGGCGCCAAGCAATCGCGTTGCTAATTTAATTGCTTCATCTTCTTTAAATTCCCTTGTTTCTCTTCCAGTTCCCGATTTTGTAGTTTGATACAGCTTTTTGATTTTTTCAGCATATGCAGAAATGTTGTCATTACCAGCTTTTATTTTATCCATACCATTTTCTTCTTTTGCATTGTGCTCAATCTCTTTATATTTTTTCTGAAATTCAGGGTCCATTTTAATATTTTGATCGTGACCTAAATTTTCCCAGGCACTATTCGGATCATCATTTTCTCCTGCAACGGCAGATTTATTGATACGCATTGCAAGATCCTTTTTAATATGATTTACAACAGCTGTTTTTCCCGAACCGGGTGGACCAGCAGATATAATTAAAAAACGAAATCTTGTACCAGGTCCGGTGTATCTTGGAATAAACCGCCTAGCATGGTCGAAGCTCTTGCCCTCCGCGATTGCTTGTGGATTACTAGGATGCATTGTATATGGTTCCCAATTATCACATCGTGGCGAATTGATAAAAATATCTTCGACCTTTTCAGCTGCAGCTCTTTTCCTGTAATTAGCTAGTTCGTCTTCTGCAAGCGCGCTTTGTTCACTTCCTTCACACATTGGATTAGGATTCCATATTGAGCAATTTGTTGCCATTTAATATATAATATTAAATGGGATTTAAATATTTATAGGTTTAAACTGACTGTATTTCTAGCAGATCGAGGTTTCCTTTTTGATTTATTAGGTAAATTACCTTTCATATCTTGTAAATCTGATACGCTAATTGTACTAGAAGTATCAGAGTTTTTGATATTTACTTTCTTTGTTTTAACTCCTGCCAAAATATCGCTAATATCCGAGGGTCCTTTCATCTCTCGTCTTCCTGATTTTTTTTTAGAAACATTGCTATATTGATCTTCCATATTAACAGAATCGCTAAATTCAGCTCTTCGGCCACCTCCTCGTGCCATATTTAAGTCGGGTCTGTTAGGAGGCTGATTCATATGCATCGGAGGGCCAGGTGGAGAACCGCGTGGTGGCATCATATTTTGCATAAAGTTTCCGTATCCTGGGTTTTGTTGGCCCATAGTGTTAACTGCTGCCTGAGTAAATTGTTGCATGAGCTCGGGGTTTTGTCTCATAATGTCATCCATTCCAGGCATGGCTGACTTAAACATGGTGTTAGTCATGTGAAGCATACCAGCACTACCTCCAAGCATAAAAAGTAATTTCAGCTCTGGTGCCATTTTAGCCTTACCGCCATATTTATCGTGTAGTTCGGCAAAAACATCATCATATTCATCTAGATTTTCAGATACTGCTTCTCCCCAACCATCTAGTTTGATGTCAAATGGATCAAACTTTCCATTTAAAAATTCAATTCCTGAAACAAAAGCCATAAGCATTTTGCCCTGAAATTTACATGAATTTTTCCTTTGCTGTTCACTCTTGATCATCTCATACTCACCTTTCATTTCGTCTAAACTATCATCCATTGAATATTTTTTACTAATTTGTACACCTTTTTTGTCTAAAGCTTCAAGTTTTCTAATGTATACAAATTTTTCTTTCAATGTCTGCTCTGGTGTTAATACTGGCGTTTCAGGGACTTGTTTTACAGGATCTACTGGAATTTCATTAAATTTCTGAAATCCATCCCACGTTTCTTCTTTTTTCACCTCTTTCGCGGTTGAATTTCCTAAACCACTAGAATTTATTGGCATTGGAGGCGTGTTTATGGGTTCGGATATATTAAGTTTAATTGTAGGTTCAATGGGACCCATTGCAAATGCCTTAGCTCTCACCTCTTTGGGATTTCTTTTGGGTTCAGAAATATCATCTAGTCCCTTAAGTTCAGACAATTGTATATCAGATTTGGGAGAATTTTGTCTTGAGGCACGACCGGCGTTCATTAACATCTCAGCACCTGGTCCAAAATTAACTGATCTACTAGGAGTAGAAGCTGTATCAAGAGAGGGAAGATTATTCAATCTGATGGTTCCTCCATCATCTTTCGATGTTACAGATAGTTTCGGAGCCATGGTTGGTGAATCAGATATTTTGGAAATTCCTAAGTCGATAATTTCAGAATCATTCATTATGTTTTAATAAGAACTTTTAATTTTAAGTAAGACGCATTTAATAAACTATTTTTATTAAAAAATAGAAATAATTTATTTTAAACAGTGGTTTTTAATATACCACAATCCTTGTAAAAATGAATCTGCAAGATCATCTTTTTTTTTGTGAGTATCGAAATGTGATATCCATGTATGTAAAATATCATTTTCACTTATTAATTTCCTTGTAATTTCAATACTGACCCGTTTTCTTTCTTTATAGGTTGTTTTCTTCTTAATAAATTCCTTTAATTTATTAGCTGGAGAGATTTCTTTAATGTTTTTACAATCAACTTCTATAAAATGTTGTATTATCATTCCCTGTAACATTTTCATTCTTAAAGCAAGAGGTCCGATTTGATTTTCGATAATTAAACAATCTATATTGAATTTTAGCATTAGTTTTTCGAAAAATAATTTGATGCGAGTACCATATGTTACAATATCTATAGATCTACTATCAACAGTTTCTATAGTATTAAAATAATTTTTTGCAAGATCTTCGCATATAGCATCTAAATAGTCTTGTTTTTTAGATTTTTTTGGTAAAACATACTGTTTAACGTTACAAAATTCTTTTAACTCTTTTGCCTTCATTTTTTTTAATTTTTTCATTTTAAGATTTTTTGTAGGTATTTGATATTGTTGCTTTTTTGCATGACATTTGCAGTAATATTTACCATTTTTATGATATTTTGATCCTCTGGTACAGCGTTTACCTTTTGTAGCAAACATGCACTGCTTTTTAGTTTCACTATTGCATAAATCTTCAACTCCCCAATCGAGAATATCATAGTTTTTATCATTAACTGCAAATATACAATAAGCAAGATTTTTCATACCTACATCAATACTGATTATGTTCATTATTAGTATAATAAATTATTATTTTTATTACAATACTTAATATCAATTTAAGTATTCTAATTATAATTTTGCTTACCCATTTTCAACATTTCGCTTTGTGTCATAATAGGAGCACATAATCTGCTTTGCAAATCGGCTCTGGATAAGTATAGATTTTTCAAATCGGATGTTTCATATCCAAAGGGTTGCGTTTTGTCTGCGCAACTTTTGAATAAATATTTATTTGAATTAGGTACGGAATTGAAACTTTCCATACACCCACAACATTGTGCGCAGGATGCTACCGTATTACTTTGCATGACAGAGTTTGCGTTATTTATTAACCACTGTCTGTATTGGTAGTTGGATTGAATCCCTACCTTTTTTTTTAAAACATTATTCATTTTGCAAGCGCTATCATAATCAGTATATAGATTACCTTCGCTCATCATCGCGGGAAATCCCGCGTGAATATTATTTGATGCTTTATAACAAGTTCCCCAGCTCATAATATATTACTATTAGAAATAAATTTATTGAGAACTGCTTAATAACTTAACCAATGCTTTTTTTTTGAGACCCTTTGCCTCCAAGCCTTTTTCTTTTGCGAGTTCTTTTAGTTTTTTAGCAGTTAACTTGGAGTAGTCTGTCGAATCTCCTCCGGAAATGGTTTTAATAGTTTTATCGTTAGCATCTTCATCATCAGGGTTTTCATCTTCATCGCTCAAATTAATTTGGTCTAAATCATCGTCATTAATTTCGGTAATTTCAAGTGTATTTGAAGAGGTTTCCCCTTCAATTTTGGTAATATCAACTTGTTCAAAAACCTTGTTAATAATATCCTGCTTATTTTCATCGATAGAATGTTCAATTAAGTTTTGCATATCATCTAGTTTAACCTCTGAGGATGCCGTGGTTTCGGCACCATCCAAAGATAATGAAATTGTTTTGACGGTATCTTCTAAATTTTCATCGGCATCATCCTCATTAATTTTAAGTTTATCTTCGTTGTCGCTGACTTCTGCGCTATCGTCGCTGTCATAATCGCTATCATCGCCCGAATCGCTATCATCGTCGGAGATATTAATTAATTCATTTCCTTGCATTTCGTGTTGTTCTTGTTGAAAATGTCCTTGTTGTTCTTCCATAGACATACCTCCTTGTATCGTAGCTGGTTGAAATTGTTGACGTAGCTTACTGTTATTTTCATGTTCTTGTATCAAACTAAACATTAGATCAACCTTTTGTTCTGTTCTTTGAATACGGTTTCTAAAGTAAAAAAAGGTTGCACCTACTGTAATACATGTGACCAAAACACTGATAATTAAAGTCTGTAGTGACATATTATAGTTCTAAAATATTATTAAAACTATAATCAAACGAACATTAGAAATTATCCATTGCTTTATTTGTTTCATCAATTATATTTTGCGGATAACCAAGTTGCTTAAGTACAGTGATTCCTCCTTTAATTTCGGATATTCCATTTTGTAATTTATAATGATATATGGGAACTTCATTTTCAATTTTTGTCTTCATATTTACATTTGAAATTTGAGGATTATCATCTAATTGTTTGCATAGTGAAATAAAATGCGTGGTTAATAAAAATTTAATTTTGTCGGATTTTGAAATGTGTGCTAAATATGATTTCGCGCTACTAATAGCTTCATACGGATTTGTTCCTGAAAAAAGTTCGTCAAATATACAAAAGTGTTTTTTATCTTCATTATCTTTTATTTTTGTTAATATTTCCAGACATCTTCTTGCTTCTGCTTGAAACAAACTGTCTCTTGATGATGTATCAGGTATATTAAGATAACAATGAATGTGATCGAAAGGGGTCATTTTACCTTTTTCGAAGAATCCTAAACCAAATTGTTGAGACAGTAAAATATTGGTAATTGTTGTTTTTAATAAACTAGTTTTTCCTGATGCATTAGGACCGGTTATAAGTTTATTTGTTTTAAGATCAATGTCATTTGGTATATTTTTGGAGTGGGATTCTTGTTGTTGCATCACAGGGTATTGAGCATTCTTAAATTTTAATATAGCCTTCTTTTTATTCAAGAATTTCATTTTATGAATCATCTTATTCTGTATTTTATTGGTAATCTCTCCAATATTGTCTAAATACCCATGAAATCCAAATGAGAAAAGGATTGTGTCCTGAATATCTTCATCGTTATATAATTTATAATACTCTTTCATTGTATAGCCAATATAGGGTATTTTTTGTGGATTGAAACTAGCTATAGGTACCTTACTTAATGAAAGATATAATTCGTTAATGTTTTCTAATTTATCCTGTAAATACGTTTGATATGGCTCATATGTTTTAAGTTTGTGTATTTTATTGATATGTGTACCGACCTGTTCTCTAGTATGTTCTAGAAAGATTTTGATATTTTTAATATCTTTGTTGATTGTTGTTGTGTTTTTATAAAATTGGTAGCATGAAATAGCATTTTGATATATATTATAAAGATACATTCCTAACATTACCATTAAATACATTTTTTGACCAGTGGGTATTGTGCTCCAATCTGTTAATAATTTACCAAAACTATGCCGTTTCAAAGATGCTACTAATAAAACGATGTAATTTTGAAAGGTTACTGAAAGACCTTTTAATTTCATAATTAAAAACGGAACAACTAAAAGGAGAAGAGGTGCTAATAAATTTAATAAAGGAGATAATATACTGTAAATGGAAATAATCGTGAGGAATACAATGGATGTATTAAGAAATTTCAATGGTTCCCAACTAATGTATTGATAATTATCAATAAATGCAGAATCTTCCTTAATACCTTTATAACTTTGCCATGCATCAGATATTATATTTAGTTTTTTATCATCAATGGGTTTATTATTTGATAACATTTTTTGTGTGTCTTTTAGAAAAGCAATGTCTGTTGTATATTTTTTACTCCATTTTTCCAAAGTAAGAAACCCGAATGGTGTTTTAGGTTTTAACAAATGTTCATATAATGTAACATTTGATATATCTTTGTGAGTTTCAACAAGTTCTAAATCCTCAAATAAATTTTTGGGAGTATCATAAGTATTTGAACAAAAATCAATCGGCAAAGAAAAAGATTTATTAAGATGATCTTCTAACATTAGAGTTTAATAATATTATAAGATAATGTAGATTACGAATTTAAACGTTGCTGATATGAGCAGTCCAATCGGAAGGCATTTCACTAATTACGGTGCTATAGTACTCTTCGAAATGTTTCAATCTTGCGCCATCATGCTTTGTAACCAGATTAATAGCAACTCCTTTTCTGCCCCATCTACCAGAACGCCCAATTCTATGAAGGTATGTATGTTCACTTTTTGGAACATCAAAGTTGATTACAATACTGACCTGCTGTACATCTATGCCTCGCGCATAGAGATCTGATGTTACAAGTACACGACTTTGTCCTGCTCTAAATTGTTTATTAGTTTCCTTTCTATCCAATTCATCCATCTTACCGTGGATTTTTGCTACAGGATACTCGTCGGCAATCATTGCTTCATGAAGATCATCTACTCTCCGAGTGCTGTTGCAATAAATAATAGCTTGAGAGACGCTAAGACCCGCGAACAAATCTTTCAAAACCATATATTTTTGCTCATCACCATCCAACCGAACAAAATATTGTGCAATACCTTGAAGAGTGAGAGCATCCGCTTTGACGAGAATTTTATGCGGTTTATCCATAAATTTAGCTGCCATCTCTTCACATTCAGGTGGCATTGTAGCTGAAAATAGTCCAATTTGTATAGTGGATGGCATATATTGAAATATTTTGTAAATTTGATCCTTAAAACCTTGAGACAACATCTCGTCGGCTTCATCAATTACAATAATTTTCATTTTTTCTGTTTTAAGATATTTTCTACGAATCATATCGTGAACTCTTCCTGGCGTTCCCACTACGATATGAGGCGGATTATTATCTAGTTTTTCTCGATCTCCATCTACTGATGTTCCACCAACAAGTAATTGTACAACCATATTATCGAACCTCCCAAGAGCAGTAATCACATCTCGGATTTGACCTGCTAATTCGTGAGTAGGAGCAAGGATAAGTCCTTGTGTAGACCGTTCTTCTGGATCAACAATATTAAGTACTCCGACCGAGAAACATCCTGTTTTCCCAGTACCGGATTGAGCTTGCGCTATGATATCTCGTCGTTTTCCATTTTTATCAGCTTGAATCATTGGTACGATTCCTTTTTTTTGAATTGGACTGGGTTGTTCAAATCCATTCGCAAATATACCTCTGAGAATCTTGTCTCTGATAAGAGGTGTATCGTCCCAGTTTTGTATTTCAGTGGGGCCTGATGTAATAGAGCTTTTGGTTTCGTTTGTATTGCTTTCCATGTGTATATACTAAGATGAGGTTTTGTTTAAGTGGATACTATAAACTAATATCTGAATCAATTTTTTGGACATTATAATGGAGGTAATAATCTGAAAAATTGATATAAACAGTTCTTGTGTATTCAAAGTAAATAATGACATCAATACTAGCAGATCATCAATACACACTTAACGATTTTGCTCAAATTAGTCATGGATTGGATCTGGCAGATAATATTTTATCTGCCGAAGTTATTCAATCTATTAATAGGTTGGCAGCCCTTGTAGGGGCACCTACATATCAAAGAACTCCGGTATTTCAAAATAAGAATAATAATAATAATCCAAGACGAGAAAGGCGACGACAAAAGGTAGTAATAACAGCAGATGACTGGAAAGAAATGCGAAATTTTAAAACTACTACCACTATAGGAACAAAAAGCAATGATGGAATTGAGAAACAGTTGGATGATCTAAGAACCTTATTTAATAAAATGACTTCTAAAAATTATGATGATAAACAAGAACAAATCAAAACACTTCTACAAGAAATTATTGAAACAAATCCACCAGAATCTGATTTGATGAAAATCGGCAAGTCAATATTTGATATTGGAAGTATGAATAAGTTTTGGTCAGAATTATATGCTAAATCGTACAGGGGATTAATTGAGGTGTTTCCTCTTATGAATTCAATCTGTCAGAAAAATGTAGATTCTTTTCTAGATTTATTTAATAATATTCGACATATTGACGCAGAAGAAGATTATGATGAATTTTGTGCAGTTAATAAAGAAAATAATAAAAGAAGGGCTTTGAGTAGCTTCTTTGTTAATCTTATGAAGCAGACGGTAATTTCAACTGACAAAGTAATAAATTTGATTGATATTCTAATGAATAAATTTCACGATTATATTAACAAAGAAAACAAAAAGAACGAGGTTGATGAAATTGTCGAAAATCTTGTTGTAATGATTAGCGAAGGTTTCAAATTTATAGAAGTAAATAATGAAGAAAAGTCGATCGAAATTAAACACTTCGTATCAGGCGCAGCTTCAATGAAATCAAGTACTTACCCCAGTCTTAGTAGTAAAACAGTATTTAAATTCATGGATTTGGATGACGAGTATTGAATATAATTATATTGAATGATATAAAAATATAACTATATTTATATAATATGTCAGAAACGGAAGAAAACATACATTTTTTTCTCCAAGAAGAATGTAAGGAGAAAAAAAATGATAATGTAGTAACATATGAAGATTTAGTAAAAGAGGTTGATTTGATGGAAATGACTTCATCTGTTGCAATGGATGATTATATTGCATTAGAAATAGATTACCAAACAAATTATATCAAAAAAGAATTGGAGAGAATAGCAGATTATTACGGAATTAGTAAAAGAAAGAAGAGAAAAGATCAATTGGTAGAGGAAATTGTTATTTTTGAAAAAGATCCTGAAAACATTGAGCTTGTTTATAGACGAAAAAGACTATGGTCTTGTATAGAAGAAATAAGGGGTGATAAATACTTAAGCAAATTTTTAATATTAGATTAAAATATATGGTAAAGTCATTAATAGACGATAGTATAACGTATATAGGAACAAATACTGTAGATGAAAACGATTTTGGTTATGATGCTGTTCAGTTTGATATTGAATTATTTCCAAACATGATGGCAGGTGTAGCTTTAGGGAATGTCAGATACACATATGCTGATAAGGGTGTTTTATATATACCGGTTTATATTGTTAAAGATGATGCAATTGTCGAACAGATAGGAGTTTATGAATTTTTAGCATCGCAATACACGCAATTATTGGATGAAGATGATGATTTTGATGTAACATTATTGTCAAACCCTTTACCATTATTTTATTCTTTTTTTACAAAACAACATCTTGAAAAACTTTTCGACGCAAAGCAGTTAAAGAACGAAGAGGATAACGACGAGAGTGAAACAAAAGAACCTGCGGTTGTAGGTTTTGAAGAAGAGGAACTGGAAACTGATACGTGGAGCAGTCCAAATAAACCAACAATTCTGAGTGAAATTTTAAAAGAAAAAGATGATGATGAAAAAAATGACTTAACTGCGCATAAGGCTTCAATGGAATCTGCAATAAAGGAAAGGGGTGAATATAAACTTAAAAAACAAGATGAGTGGATAAAAAAATTTATGAAGAGTAGTAAGTATAAAATGTTAGACAATGAAGCTGGTGGCGATTGTTTATTTGCGACTATACGAGATGCGTATAAGGGGAACAAAGTAATAACAGTAAAACAAATGAGAGAAATTGTAGCGAAAAATGCAACGCAAAAAGTTTTTAATGATTTTAAAGAACAATATGATATGTATAATGACGAAATGAGAGGAACTAGACAAAAGATGTTACAGATTAAGAATGACCTAGATGCATTAAAGGTACAGTTTTCTACAGCATCTAATAGAGACGACAAAAAAAACCTTGCATTAGAAGCGAATAAAGCGATTGAAGAGTTCAGAAGGGCAAAAAGAGAATATACTTACGCTCGTGATAACATGCAAGACTATATTTGGTTACAAGGTATTGATACTCTTGATAAATTTCGAGCAAAGGTGCAAACATGCAAATTTTGGGCGGAAACATGGGCAATTAATGTATTGGAGCGAGCATTAAATATTAAGTTAATAATTCTCTCCGAATATAATTTTAATCATGGCGATTTGGGAAATGTTTTACAATGTGGCAACATGGTAGATGATGATTTAGTAACCGCGGGTCAATTCAAACCCAAATACTATGTTATATTATCGTATACGGGTAATCACTACAAACTAATCTTATATAAAAATCAACGTATTTTTACATTCAATACATTACCTTATGCAATGAAAGATTTAATTGTTACAAAATGCATGGAAAGGGACGATGGTATATATAATCTCATACCCAAGTTTAAAGCATTGAAAGCAAGTATAAGAGGCGAAAGTGTACCAGCTGAGTCAAAAAATAACAAACCCGATCCTGTTGTACTACAGCAACCGAAAACAGATTCAGGCGTGGAAGATATTGGATTGCCTGAGGAAGATAAATTTGATGAAGGTTTGGAAAACATGAAAGATGTAAAATTTAACGAAGATATTGTCTTCCAATTTTATTCAAAATCACGGGATTTAAAGCCTGGTAAAGGAGCTGGAGAGAAAATAGATAAAAAAGAGGTCATGAAGTTTGCAGAATTGGCAGGTATTAAAAATTGGAGAAAGACCCTTTCAAATTTCTTTGAAGGCGAATTCACTTTAGATGGAAAACGGTGGAAAAGCGTGGAACATTTTTACCATGCTTCAAAATTTAAAAAAAATAATCCGGAATTTTATTCCACTTTTTCTTTAGATTCAGATACAGAATTATCTAAAAGCCCTGCTATGGCAAAAGGCGCTGGTGGAAAAACGGGAAAATTTAAGGGAAAACAAATAAGATCTAAAAAAATAAAATTGGATGAAGGGTTCTTTTCAAGTAAACAAAATGAACGAGCTATGTATCGTGGTCAGATGGCCAAATATAAACAAGTAGATGAAGCCAGAAGAGTTTTAATGGCTACAAAAGATGCTAAGCTACAACATTTTGTTAGAGGTCAGTCGCCTATTGTGTTTTACGATACCATGAAAATAAGAAAAATACTAGAGTAATCTCTAATAATCTACAATACATAGTTAATAATATTATTGATAACTATTTATAAATATTATCCTGTTTATATATATTATTCAATGAAGTTCACACAAGACTCGGAAAATATCATGGAATCGATGATGGACCATTTCGAAAAATTTATTAAAAAGAAAAATTCTACACAACAAAGAGAGTTTGATAGAATTATGAAAAAATTTTATACAGAAATCAAATCCGCTGATAAATTTGTAGACAAAGAATGGAAATCAAATAAGATTAAAATTTCAGTTAAAGAAGTTAGAGATTTTAAATCAATAAACCAAAGTACACTATTAAGTAGTACATATATACCAGAAAAGGTAAAATCTTATATCAAAAATAATATTAAGGGAACTATAAGTTATAATTGCAATGTAGGTGGTCGTAATATAAGTATTAGTTTTTATCTGATGAATAATGGCGAGTTTAATCAATTAGCAAAATTTGATAAATTGGCATTTAAAATGATAACTTGGTTAAAATTTATCAGTGTTTATACAAGAGCAAGATGTAGTAAAACGTTGAAAATTTTTTGTTATATGACACCTTTAAAAAAGGTGTTACCGACGAGTCCATTTACGGTATTGGCATCAAATCATGCGAACACTGCGGTTACTACTGTATGCACCGCAGATGGAGAAATTTGTATGTTCAGAAAAGAGGAAATTTTCAAAGTTTTTATACATGAAACATTTCATTCATTGGGATTGGATTTTTCATCAATGTCAACAACTGTATTAAATCAAAAAATAAAAACGCTTTTTCCTATAACCAGTGATTTTAATTTGTATGAAGGATATACTGAGTTTTGGGCAACTATAATGAATTGTGTCTTTACAGCTTATTATATGTCTAATGCGAAATTAAAAGAGTTTTATTTATATGCAGAGTATTGTTTAGTATTTGAACAGTTTTTTTCATTATTTCAGTGTGTAAAAGTATTGGATTTTATGGGATTACATTATAAAAATTTACATGATAAAAATAATTTAAGCGACAGAGCTCGAAAATATTTATACAAAGAAAAAACGAATATTTTTGCTTATTATATTGTCAAAGCTATATTATTATATAACATGATACCGTTTATTAAGTGGTGTAAAACAAATAATGATAATACATTAGCTTTTTATAGATCAAAAGATAATCAGATGCATTTTTACCGATTTATAAAAGCCCATTACAATTCGCCCAAATTTATTAAAGAAATAAATTCTATGCAAAGTATATTAAAACAATACAAATCAAGAGTTGCGGAGAAAAGTAATCAAGTGGTTGCCAAAACTATGAGAATGACTGTTGTTGAGTTTATGTAAAAAATTGATTTGAAAAATGACATTTAAACTAGTGTCAAACACTAAAACATAAACACAATAAATACTACGTTTTATAATGGGTATTCATCTTCTGATAATATTTTTTCGCAATCTCCGTGAGAACGGCTCTTATAAAACTCATCTTAGCAATCTAGCAGGAAAGAGAATAGTAGTGGATGCAAGTATATACTTATATAGATTCAAGGCAATGGATGCTCTTATAGAAAATATTTATTTGCTTTGTACGTTGTTTCGGGTGAATAATATTTCAGCTTTATTTGTTTTCGATGGAAAATCCATGAAAAACAAATCAGATACCATTTTAAAACGCAAAGAAGAGCGAGATCAAGCAAAACGCGAATACTTCAATATCATGAAAAGAGTGGAATCGCTTCCTCCTGACGAAAGAGAAAAGAAAGAGGAGGAGATGGCGCTTTTGAGGCGAAAATTCGTCAAACTCACATATCAAGATGTAGATGAGGTTAAAGCCTTATTAGATGCATATGGTATTAAATATATCACAGCGACAAATGAAGCAGATGAAGTGTGTTCTGCGCTAGTGATTAAAGGTGCTGCATACGCTTGTTTGAGCGAAGACACTGATTTGTTTGCATACGGGTGTCCTAGAGTATTGCGCTATGTCAGTCTTTTAAATCACACGGTGGTTGTTTACCCATTGGGAAAAATGCTTGAATCTGTTGGGATGACGTTTTCAGAATTTCAACAATTATGTATTCTTTCTGGAACAGATTATAACGACAGTCGTAGAAATATATTCTCCTTTTATAAAATTTTCACTCGATACAAAATGAGACCGTGCGATGATGAATTTCTCGAATGGTTGCAAATGAATAACAAAATTACTCTGAGAAAATATCACCAGGTTAAAGATGTCTTTGATATATATAATAAAAATCCTTCAGAGATTCTTAATAAAATACGATATTGTTTAATTAAGAATAGAAAGGTGGATAAACCATCTCTTAAAAACATACTTTCAAACAACGGATTTATTTTCGTAAGATAAGTATTTGAATATCATTATTAAAATAATTAAATTTTTTATTAAATTTTAATTATTCAGAAAATAAATTACTCAGATGCGACAACCTTTTTGACGTTCTTTGCGAAATGAGGACTCATGTAACGCTGAAGATTGAAATAGGTAAGCTCGTCATCTTTCTTGAGCTTGAGAAGTTTGCGCAACTTAGTATCCGCAAGGATAATACGACCGTTGTCCTTATCCTGAAGCTTATTTGCGCGAATGTACTTGTTAATCTCACGAGTAACCTCAGTGCGAGCCATCTCAGTTCCCTTTGGCTTTCCCAAAAAGTTGGCAAGCTCGAGACTGATCTTGGTTGGCTTCACGAATCCACTAGGAGCGCGATTTCCAGTGCGCTTCTGACGCTTTTTACTTGCTTTGTGGGCATTCTTAAGTTCACGATCTGCGCGCTTCTGAAGAGCACGGACCTGTCCTGTAACACTGGTAAGCTGACTGCGAAGTGCCTGCAACTGACCAAGCAACTCTCCAAAACTCTCAGTGAGAGTTGGGACAGCTGGAGTCTCGGTGGCAGGAACAGCTGCTACTTCAGTAACTGGAGCAGCAACAACCTCCACAACAGGAGCTTCTTTGGCGACGGCCTTCTTCGACTTGGAAGAGGTTTTCTTAGCTTTGGTGGCTTTCTTAACTTTTGGCATTTTATAATCTATTTATACGATTATCTTTTAAGTTGTTTGACATAACAATTTATTTATTTGTTATTTCAAGAGCTTAAGTCGTTTGAAGATCCTAAATATTACGCAAAAAATGTTAATATTTATTTTATTAATTATTTGTTAAATAAAATACTGATTCGTACAACCATGGGAGGGCATTTGCAGCATTTTGACAAACTAATGTAAGGGATCCTAGGATGTAAAATGCTCCTAGAGATTGATTATTTCTTTCAGGGCTTTTTGATATTAAATTATCAAAAATATTTAATATATTCATTTTAAGAGTTTGTATATTTTGGTTATTTAAATGATGAATATTAATTCCTGAAAATGGATTTCCGTGTGGTGGACAAATTGCTACTTTTACTTGAGATGTTAATGATGCTCTATAGTTCCAAATATCTGCCAATTCTCTAATTAATTTTATTAATTGCGGTTTTTCAAGCGATAAAAACCAATTCGCATCAGTTATATGACCATGACTATCTATTTTTTGAAAAATACCGTGTGCGTTGAGCTCAATTCTTTTATTAATACTAAGACTACTCGTCGAATCCTTCAAACTAATTACTGTATTTTTTTTCAATAGTTTTCCATATCGTAAAAATTTATTAAAATTATTTATGGTTCTATTATCAATTACTTTTCTATTATATGGATTTGTAGGTGTTTTATTTTTAATGATAAGATTGTGTAGAGATTTTGCATCAAATCCATATATAAACCCATTATCTTCAAAACTAAAAAACTGATTATGTGATATATCTTTGATATCATTTAATGACAGGAAATCGCTATTATTTACGCATTTACCTCTCTTAAAAACACCCGGTCCATGCAAATTATTGTATTTTTTAACCATAAAACCTCTCCATATTTTTTGCACTTTGATGGCGTGAGATGAAAATTTTAAATGATTATATATCCTTTTTACCAACTCTTTTTTATTACCAGATACCTTTTGCTTATAGTATCGTGCCATATCTTTTAACTGCGATACATTGTAGTTTACTGCTATTAGTTTTTCCCATTCTTGATAAGATGGTATAGCAAAGTCTTCGCTAGAAACCTTTTTCCTTTTGCGTGGTGGCGTGGGTACATTCTCATATAAATGAAGTTTAAAAAATGTCTTTGGCGATAATTTCATCATTCTTATATATATAAGATTCCTAAATTTAAATCTTTTTATAATGTTTATAAATCGTGGTTTTAAAATAAGTTTTTGAACTACAAGTATGTAGGCTATATATATGCAGTATTTAAATAGAAAATTAATATATATTATAAAAATATGTAGGTATATCAAGTCTCAAGTATTTTTTATTTGCTTCATCATAGTAGAATAGCAAAAATATATCTCAAATACTTAAAAATTTCAAAAAATTGATTTAAAACAAAAGATCTATATTACACTCATAAATACACAATGAGCAAAGCCACCGAAATGATCGTAAAAGCCAAACACCTTAATGCAGATGACGTTACTTACAAGTCCGCAACAGTTGATTCACGCGGAGGTAAGAAAGTTCAGATTCAACTCAATGGTCAGGGACTAGTTATTAGTGCGCCTATGATGTTTACTTGGGGAGTGAATGAACGAGTAGATGAAAGTTCAGGACGTGTATCATATGATGCCAATCTGGTATTTGAGAGTGATAAATCTTCGAGCGTAGCAAAGTTCTGTGAAAATATGAAGGGTCTACAAGAAAAGCTTCTAAATGATGCTGTAAAGAATTCGAAGGAGTGGTTCGGAAAGAGTAAGATGAGTAAGGAAGTCGCAGAGGCAATGATGTATCCTATTCTGAAGTATCCTAAGGATAAGATTTCGGGAGAGCCAGATTACAGTCGAAATCCAAGTATGAAGCTGAAGCTACCATTTTGGGAGAACAAGTTTAACCTTGAGCTTTATGATACACAGAGCAGGGCCACATTCCTTCCAACAAAGGATGGATGCGAAGGACCTCAGGGTAATAAGACACCGGTTGATCTTGTTCCATCTCGATCATATATCAAGGGACTCATTGCTTGCAATGGTCTTTGGATGGCAGGAGGTCGATTTGGAGTCACTTGGAAGCTTGTACAGGCACAGGTTCGACCACCGGTTCGACTTGTAGGCACTGGTGTTTGCCATCTTGAAGCAGATAGCGATGATGATGAAATGCTTGAAAGTGTGCAAAAGGAGGAAGAGGAAAAGGAGGAAGATACTGCAACCAGCTTGCCACACTTCGATGACTCCGCGGAAGATGATGAAGAAGAGGAGGAAGAGGTAAAGGCCGAGACACCTCCAGCTCCTAAGAAAAAGAAGAAGGTTGTTCGTCGCAAGAAAACCAAGGCAACTGCCTAAGCTTACTAAATAGATAAAATATTCTATAAAATTTTTTATCTATTCAACAATTGTCAAATGAATATATATATCACCTCTTTTTTCGACATTGTATAAGTTATCATGATCTGCCAATAAAATACCCTTATTGTTCAAAACAATAGTTTGCGTTTTAACAATATTTATTTTAGTACCATTAATTTCAAATACTTTATCACCTACGTTTACCACTACTTTTTCATCTGCTAAAATTTTAATAATCGATCGTTCTTCTTTAATATGCAAATGATTCATATTATCGATATAAATGTTATTGTCAAATTCTGGAATACATTTAACTATTAAATCGTTTCCAGAAACATCATCAAAAACTATTTCATTATGCCATAAAGGTACATAAAACGTGGACTCTCCCACTTCTAACTTATAAATTTTATCATTTAATAAATCATCTATATCAGGATTCAAAATCACAATATTATCATGTTGTGTTTTTGTCTTAATGATTTCTAACATATCTTTCAACATTTCATCTTCTAAATTTAATATTTCTTTATGATTGGAGAGAAAAACATATACTTCTAATGATTTTTCTTTCGACAATTTTTCAAATAATTTTATTGATGCCTTTTTACAATCTTTTAATACAGTTTGTATGGTTGAATCAAGAAATAAATCATTCCACCGAAACTCTGGCATTACAAAATAAATACATTTTTTTATTATCGCAGAATAAGACATATCTTCAAGATTTTCCTTTTCAGTCTTATCATCTGATAAGAATTCATAGGCTTCTTTTACCTTTTTGAATTGCACAGTTGCTTCATCGCATCCATTATTTTTATCAGGATGCCATTTGATCGCATTTTTATAATATGCCCTTTTCAATTCCTTTTCTGTATAATATTTACTTGACAGTCCTAGTATATCAATTGCTTCGTTAAAATTCATGTATGGTCTTACATAAATAAAACATAAATCTTTCTAAATGATAAATAGGTCTATAATTATTGTTGTAAAATTTAAGAAACTTGTATAAAAATGCCTGTACTTTCTCCATTTTCTCTCCATTTAATCTTTTTTTTTCGATAAAGTGATTTAGAATTTCCCAAATACATTCATTCAGATCTAAATGATAGATAAAGATATCATATAATCTATCTCTAAAATCGAGATAATTAATAGATTTAAAATTCTCAATGTTTTCAATTATTTTTCCAACAATTTTTTTATTGGGATTCATTAAAATGGTGCTTTTACTACGAACATTTTTGATATTCGTAATTTTATTTATATCAAGATCTGAATGTACAATATTACCAAGACATTTTTTATATTGCGACTTTGTCGGCCGTTTAACTGGTAATATTTTACATCGCTTCAATATATTATCTGGAATAAAACTTACTGCTTCTGTAACAAAAACAAATGATAATTTTATATTTTTATGCGATAGGGACTGCATGTAACTATAAAAAACATCTAACAATTCATTATGGATCTTATGAAAATTTTTACAAAGTATGATACCACTGTGCGATTGACGAGTAGATAAAATATCTAAAATCGCCTTGTATATTTCATTCCATAAGACTTTTGCATTACATCCTAATAATTCCATATCTATTTCAAAATGGATATCGCTTATTTTAAAGGCGTATTGTTTTTTTTTCTGTAAGTTAATATTCATTTTTCTTTCGTATTTTAAATTTGAATTACTGAAATTTTTAATATAGTTTAAAGCCTGAGTATACTTTCCAACACCCGGAGGCCCATACAAAATTATATTATGATTTTGATTATCGTTTTGAAATGTATCAAGTTTGTTTAATTCAGGATGTAAATTCTTTTTACTATTTGTCAACACATATTCTTCAAATCTGGTCTCATAATATTTCACCATATGGTAAAATAAGCCTTTTATCTTTATTACTTAAATACTAATAAAAATAAAAATCTAATATTTTTAATGGACGATCTTATATATAAAGCGAATAGCGATTTAAATAAATATCAACAATCACACCCAATTTTAACAAATCTTTGGAGAGAATATATAGATATTAAAATTAAAAATCTAGAAAAGACACTACTTCAATGTCATAAAACAACCATTTTAATGGATACTATAGATGATATCACAAATGAAAATATTGTAGCACTGCATTTTTTAGCCTTACTTAATAATGAAAACGAATGACTTAAATATTATCCATCAAATATTAATAACCATGCTTCTAGTGCTAAAACCTGACCAATTTCATAATGAATATATAATGTTTTCAGATAAGACAAAAAATAATATTTTAACAGGTGGTGATTTTTATAGAATTTACTATTCAGACCAATACTTTACATCGAATGGATTATTCATTGCGTTTTCTCTTAAAAATGTTAAAATAGAACGCTATTTTAATAAAATTAAATGCACATTTGATAAGGTTAAAAATAGAAAAATAATATCATTTGTTAAAAACGTTGAACAAAAACTTTTAGAAATTGCACCATCCCAAACAAAAATACCTACATATAGAATCGAAGAACAACTAAATCAAAATTACATAAAAATTTTTAGTGAAGATAAAATAGATCCTGTAAACCTAGATAGCGCTAATATACTTTTGAAAGTATCCGGTATTTGGACAGACGAATCAAATTATGGAACAACCTTCAGATTTTTTTTTGATAATTAATATTTTATATTTTATCATATTAATTATTGATTTACATGCATTTACATGCATTTAAATATATTTCAATATTTTATACAACGGTATATATGGAATATTACATTAATAATTTTAATAATTTTGATAAAATAATTGTTTATGATTTTAAATTAGGAGATGGAGGCATAGGCGATTATTTAAAGTTCTTTATGATAATATTGACAAAATGTATGTGTAATAATACAAAATTTTATTGCAAAAAAAATAATACAGAAATTGAAAAATACATAAAAGTTAAATATGATTTTTTTTATGTTTCATCAGAGGATATTTCTAAATTTAAAAATATCGAGATTAAAAGACCTTATCATTACTATAACGATGATAAATACACGGGCAATATATCTTTGAATGAAGTTTTCTATTTTGACAATATTGTAAAAACAAATGTTAAAAATATATTACCCTCCTTACCAAATAAATATATTTCATTACATTTGAGATTGGGTGACAAATTTTTAGAAACGGATAAAAGATTTATTCAATGTAAAACAGATAAAAGATCATATTCAGAAGAAAATATATATAATTTTATAGAAAATAATAACGATAAGAATATAATTTTTTTTTGTGATAATTATAACTATAAATCAAAAATAAAAAAGAAATATAAAAAGGTTATTATTACCGGTGCAGAAATTGGACACACATCACTTTATAATACAACAAATAAACAAGTTTTAGATGCGGTTACTGAATTTTATATTTTATCTAACTCAATGCTAATTTATGCTGCGTCTTATTCAGGTTTCTCTAATATGTCATCAAAGTTTAATAATGTCAAATACGTGCAATAGAATTTTCGGTTATATTAACCGTCCGTTATAAAAGCAGTTATAATTACATATAACTCTATTGCGGCAGCGCTTGTTAATACCGAAAACAGAATCATGGAAGCTATCCAAATACCTCTATAACTATTATCTTGATCACCGGTGTTATAAAATTTACTTAATATAAACATCTGCATGACAACTAAAAAGAATGTTAATCTATTGAACCAAAAAAATTGTTTTGGAAGATTATTCAAATTATTCTGCAAGATTGGTCGAACAGCTATAAGTACATATATTAATACTCCAAGTGGTAAAAGTGTACCTAAAGCTGGTAACATGGCAGACGCGCTTGTAATTGCCGACCAAAACCCTATTTCTGAATTTGTTTCCTGTGCAACCATTCTTAAACTAAGAACCCAAGTAATTATTAGAGCCAAAGCAAACCATATATAAGCAGCCAAATCAGTATCCGAAACACCTGAAAACTGTCCTATTGTAAATATCGTAACCCCGATAACAATAAAAACCTTAAATACACTCATCCATTGCGAGAGCTGTATCCAACTACCATTTTCAGACCATTGTCGAACAGCTTCAGCTGCAACCGTGGCAGGCGAGGTACCTTCTTCTTTTGTTTCGTTTTTTGTTTCGTTGTTTGTTTCTTTTTTGTTGAGGGATGATTTTTGTGGTTTTTGTGACATTATAATATATATTATACTGTTATTTATTTTACTAAATAATTCGAAGAGGATTTCAAAATAAAATATAATATTTTATTAAATGAGTAATTTTAATACAATGCAGGCACACCCTTTAATTCCCAAATCACAAACATATGTTTTAGATCGCAAACTAATATCTTTTCATTCATATGATAGAGACATTAAAAAATGGCCAGAAGCCAATCATTTTGAAATAATGTTACCACAAACATTACTCAATGTACAATCTATGCGATTAGATACAATATCATTGCCTAGCAATCAATTTATATTCAGTGAAGAGTATCAAAATACAAAAATGAGTTTTAGCATGGAGCCATATTCTTCAACGCAAAATGTACTTGATATTGAGATTGATGAAGGTGCATATTGTCCAAAAGAATTAGCAAGAGAAATACAAACAAAAATGAATAGTGCTCAAGCTAAAGATAGCGGTGCTGCATATAATTGCTTTGTTTGTAAATATAATTGCATTGATAATACTTTATGGTTTGGAAATGTATGTGACTCTTTTTCATTAGTATTTGATAAACAACATCCTTATAAATCATGTAACAACCCGCCCCAAGAAGTACTTTTTAACAAATATACAAAATGGGGATTGCCTGCTTATTTAGGATATAAAAAAGCAATATATGAATCAACTAAAACTCCAGAAAGATATACCCCTGATTATCTTATACCTCTAGGCGGACCTTATGGATTCAGTTATGAATATAAAGATAGTGGTTCGCATAATTACTGGTTAGATGGTACAACTCCTAATAATTATTTTGTAAATGTTAAAGATCCCAAAGCTCCGCATTTTATCACAGATCCAGCTAAAATTGCAGAATGGAAGGAAAAAAATAAAATTTGCAATATTAATATTCTAGGCGAAGACATTATCTATATGGAAGTTGATAAGTATAATAGCATGGATGAGCTTGAACCCTATTCAGAAAATACATCGGGATTATATAATAACGATTATAACGGTAAAGTTAATAGTGCATTTGCAAAAATACCATTACCTTGTCCAGCGTTTTCTCAACAATTTGATTCTAGAAATTCAGCCCTCATGAATATTTCACATTACGAACCTCCATTAGAAAGATTGACTCGCCTTAAATTTAAATTTAGATATCACGATGGAAGATTAGTAAAATTTAAATGTCTACCATTATCATTCACTATTGAATTTAATATGTTAAGAGATGAACAAATGAGAGCTCGCAATGTAAGAATACCGGGACTATACAGACTTTAGACAATTTTTCTTTACTAAATTAATCAGTTCACTAGTAGATTTATTCTTCCATTCAAAAGTATCTCCTTTATTTCCTCCGAACACCTCATAAATTCCGAAGAATCTAGGTTTCGTCATCGTCTTTTTCTTATAAAATAAATAAGGTCCATATTTACCTTTCCTAACAGACATATCTTCATTCAACATTTTTAATACTTTCGGGTTTGTACTTTTTGTACCCAAAAGTATATCAATAACATCTTCAAGTCTAATTCCTTCTAATGATTTATCAATTCCTTTAAGCGAATAATTTTTTCCGCCACAGGTCATGTACAATCCAAACTTTCCTTTTCTAAGTATTACCTCATTGCTTTTAAACGATCCCAAATTTCTTCCTCCAAATTTGGGTTTTTCAACAATGATATTTTCTAGTTTATATTCACCATTTTTAAGTTTGTCTAAATCAAGGTCTTTTTTAACATTTTTAAATTCAGTAACACCATCCTTTTCATATTTTATTACAGGTCCATATTTACCAATCATATAAACATGATGCTCATCAATTTTAATATGGGATTTATTATTCTTAATATCCGTCATTAGAGATGACATTGTTGTATCACATTTTTTACACAGGTCTTGCCAATTTAAAGTGCCCTGCGAAATACTATCCAACTCCTTTTCCATTTTTTCAGTATATTCATATACAAATAAAGAGTCGAATTGTTTTAATAAGAACTCAATTACCATAATTCCTAATGGTTGGATTAATAATTTCCCCTTTTCATTCCCAAATGTCCGAGTAATTTCTATTTCATCCAATTCTTCTTTTACTAGCTGATAATCAATGCACGCGACGGGTTTTCCTTCAACATTACCCTTTTTAACATATTCTCTATCCTGGATTTTGGATATCAAACTGGAAAACGTAGAAGGTCTACCTATTCCTCGCTTCTCCAACATTTGAACAAGTCGGGCTTCAGTAAAATGGGTTTTAAGATTTTTTAGATTCTGTTTGCTATAAATTTTTATATATTCAACCGTTTTTGCTTTAAACTTTGAAATCAGTTTATAGATTTGGTTCGATTCTTCATAACCTCTAACTATCATCCATCCAGGAAAATTAACCTGTTCAGCTTTGTACCGATATTTATATTCAGATGGCGCTGTAATTATCGCTGTAAGATTATCCATGATAGCATCGCTCATACAACTCTCGACTGTGTTTGACCAAATTAGTTTATATAGTCTATTCTCCGGATCACCCAAAGTTACACTTTCAGTAGTTAGTTTAGTGGGTCTAATTGCTTCGTGAGCTTCTTGCGCTGTATCATTTTTCTTTTTCTTACTTTCCCCAATAGTTATAATGCTAATATTATTTCTAATGTAAGTATTATCCACATCCCATCTGTTCCGGATAAATGGTTTGGCTTTTTGAATAAATTCCGGACTATACTTTTTATTATCCGTCCTCATATATGTAATATGTCCATTTTCATATAATTTTTGAGCAAGTTGCATTGTTCGTTTAGGTGAAAAGTGTAGTTCATTTGAAGCTCTTTGTTGTAAAGACGATGTTGAAAAGGGCATTGGAGCTTTTCTTGTACTTTGCGTGGGTTTTCTGGGTTTCAATAGTTTATGCTCAAAATTTACACTATCTTCCAGGAAGTCTTCGATATCATCATTAATTTCAAAATCATGATTTAATTTAAATGGCAAATTATGTTGAGTGAAATATCCAATTGTTTCAAATACCTTTTTTCCCGGCTCTGCATCAATATCTAGTTGATTTTCATATACAAGACGCAATGCGGGCGTTTGACATCTACCAGCTGATAACCCGCCTTTGTTTTTTCCGCCGTGAAAGAATTGCTTCCAAAGAACAGGAGATATTGTAAACCCAACCATCCTATCTAATACCTGTCGTCCAAGTTGCGCATTAACTTTCATCATATCAATAGTTGTAGGATTACTAATGGCCTGCTGAAGCGCTGGTTTTGTTACTTCATGAAATATGATTCGTTTTGTTGTTTTTATAGGCAATTTTGCCAATCTACAAATATGCCACGCAATTGCTTCTCCTTCTCGATCATCGTCAGTGGCCAATATTACTTCGCTAGCCTTCTTGATATGCGTTCTCAGATTAGCGATATACTTTCCTTTCATTGAAAGGAGTTTAAATTTTGGATTATAATTATTTTGTTTCTCTACATCAGACAATTGATATATATGACCAAAACTTGCAATACATTTGTATCCTGTACCCAGATATCCTTCAATCTTCTTGCATTTAGCGGGAGATTCAACTATTACTAACTTCATTATAAATAAATTTAGAATGAAGATTTTATACGCTTTCAATTTATCTTTTATTGTCCCAAACCAGCCGATTTGAATTTGTTCCAACTTATATTTTTAACAGGCTTTCTCTCCTTTTTTTTTCAGTAGGATTGTTGGCATCATAATTCTTTTCTTTTCTCAATGCACTATCCACATACATTTCTTTTAGAATTTTACCAATATCAACCGATGCCGTATGTTGATCGGTAATACCGTCTTCGATCTCTCTGAGTTTATCAATAAACTTGTATAATATATTGACATCGATTTCATCTTTTAATAGCCTATTAAAAATATTGGTATAATTGTTCCACAGAAAATTACATTTAGAAATAATAAGTTTTTCAAACATTGTTTTATTAGTTTGTTGCATGCGACTATGTTTGCGTTTAAGTTTTAGCAATGTTTCGACGCTATCTCTTATTTGTCTACTATGTTTTAAATCTCGTATTTTTGTGCTATTATCATCTGCGCCATATGATTTTACCATCTCTTTCAAATTCAATCTATCTTTATCACTAAGATTACTCATTATGATATACATTAGCTACTTTTCTTTATGTAAAAAATTTTTTATAATTATATTTTAAGATGACGAAAACATTTCAGATTAGCGCGGAAGCATTTTTCAATAATCATCCCAACCATCAAAAAAATCGCACCCTCATGGCAAACCGGCATAGCCAGTTAATAAATAAAAGCGGGGGGACGCGAAAAAAAAGAAGATATAAAAAAAGAAGACATAAAAAAAAAGGTGGATCAAAAACTTGCGGATGTAGCGGAGTACCGACTGCATCCGCGACATTTACCTCAGGAGCATCCCCAAACATGTCACCAAATGGAAATGATCTTATTAAGACAGGTCAGCAAAATTTGGCCAATACATTATGCTCAGGATCACTTGATAGTATGGGCGACTCTTGGAGTACATCATCTGGAGGAGGTAAAAGAAAACGACTAGGAGGTTCAAGTGCATTAGGAAGTTTTGTAGAAAGTTTAAACAACATGAATGGTGGAAAAAAGCGCAAAAAAACGAGGCGACGACGAAGAAGAAAATCTACAAGAAAAAAAAGGCGAAAATCAAAAAAAAGAAGAAGAAATCGCAAACGTTCTTCTCGTCGTAGAAAAAGAAGATAATTGATCCAATATCTTAATATTAAAATCACAATATATTTTAATATTAATGAAATTTCGCGACATATTTTTAGCAGTATTAATAATGGCAGCGTTTTACACATGTTTCCTTGTTAGTTTTCTTATTGTAGGTTTTAATAATATTAAAACAAATTGGGTTCAATATCGATGTAATCCAATGATTTTACCATTTGCGAGTTTTTTTGGACACGATACAGCAGATAATTTTGCGCAGTGTATATCACAAATACAATCTGATGCAATGCCTCATCATAAAGCTCCACAGGTTGCTGCATTGAGTGGTGTTCAAAAAAATATTGGCGCTTTATCTGGTCAGTTTTCAGGATTTAGAGATTTACAATCTAAAATGAGACCATCGATTGGCGGACAATTTACTAACGTATTTGGTGTATTTAATAATGTTTTAATTGAAATGCAAAAATTTATTATAGGCTTTAGAGATTTAATTATGAAATTAATTGGTGTAATGTCTGTCTTAATGCATATGATGCAGGGGCAACAATTATTGGGTCAAAGTATTGGTAAGGGACCAATTCCAAAAGCTTTGAAGACAATTGCATCAGCTTGATAAACACAAAACAAAGAAGGTTAAATTTTCAAAATAATTTACCTTTAATATACAGTTACTATATATGGCAAGTATAAAAGATATAGCCCACAATGCTATAAATAAAATACCAGGTATAGGAAGACCGCAACCAGGATCATTAAAAAAGTATCTAGCAGACTCTTATAAAAAAGATGGCTATATAGATAAATATGGAGGATCTGTTATTATTACTGGATTAATATTGGTAACATTTGGTGGATTGTTTGGTTACAATTATTTCTTATCTAATTTAAAATATTTAAAACAAAATTGGACAGCCATAAGATGTAACCCATTATTTATACCTTTTGCGGGATTGATAAATGCCCCCAAAAACACTTCAAAATTTGATTACACTAGCGAAAATTTAAACTCTTGTTTGACAGATATATTAAAAGATGTTGTTGAAGTAGAAAGTGCTGCGCAATCTGCTGCTGTTAGTGGAGCCTCGGAGACATTATCTATGGTAGGGAATGACATGAATAATATGCGAACACTTTTTAGTAAAATTAGACAATCTGCTGCAGGGATATTTTCTAGCGTATTTAGCAAAATTTTTAATATTTTAATACCGTTACAGGCTATATTTATAAAAACTAAAACCGCAATGAATCGATCACAAGGAGTTTTATCTACTGCTATGTACACCGGCATTGGTAGTTTCTTAAGTACAAAATCTGTTGCAGGAGCCTTTGTTACAATAGTCTCCATCTTCATAGGAATTTTAGTGTTTTTAGGTGGTGCTGAATTAATGGCAGCTTTTGGTGCATTAGCATTTGGAATTTTCGGACTTCCTACAGCAATTGTGTTTTTTGCTCAATTTGCAATCGTCATGACAATAATAATTGCAGTATTGGCGGTTTTTATTCCTGCAGCAACTGTTTCAAAAGCAATAATTACAAAAACAGCCACGGTCAACAGATTCGGAACTCGATTCTCTAAAAACAATTCCAATCAACCCCAGGAAAACTTTGAAAATATAAATGACTTTACCACCTCGAGTTATTGCTTTGATGAAAATACACCATTGAAACTAAAAAACGGAGAGATTAAATTAATTAAAGACATACAAATTGGAGATCTTTTAATTGATGGAGGTAAAGTAACTGCCTGTTTCAAATCATCATCAAAAGATCAAGTTTTATACATTTTAAATGACGTAATGGTAACGGGCGAACACACTTTAATAGATGATGAATTGGGAACTATAAAGGTTAAAAATCATCCAAGTAGTATTAAGCATGGACAATATTATAAACCGTTTGTATATTGTATTAATACAACCACAAAAAATATTATTATAAATAATATTAAATTTCTTGATTGGGATGAGGTAGATGATATGGATATTGTAATGTTGCGCCAAGAAATGAAGGGAGTTTTGCCTGAAAGATTTCATTCAAAGGATATTCATACATTTTTGGAATGCGGACTTCATCCCAACACTTTAATAGAGTTAGAAGATGGTAGATCTGTTCCTATTAAGAAAATACAGGTAAATGATCAATTAAGATTTGGAGAACAAGTTTTAGGAATTGTCGAAATAAATGGAGAAGATGTGGATAAAGTAAAAGAATATGAAATAAACGGATTTAAATTTATAGGATCCTCTAATCTAAGAATGTATTCTAAGGATTTAGGAGGATGCTTGTCCACTTTAGATATGGGAGGCATGCCTGTTAAAAAGTGTAAAAAACTCTATCATATCATTACCGATAGTAAATTCTTTAGAATAAATGGAACGATATTTTTTGATTATAATGGTGGATTGGAATCTATACTGTGGAGAAAGGATGGTGTAGATAATCTAGACAATAATTAAAATATTATCTATGAAATATGTATAGTATGGAAATGAAGTTATTTGGAATGAAATTTAGACCTTTTGTAGTTATTTTATGCTTGGTTATAGGTATCGCTTTGGGATGTTTTGTTCTTTGTTCATGTGCAAAAATCAGCATTCATGATGTTAAAGAAGGATTTGTTGATATGGGCGCGTCCCCTTCATATAATATGGGTGCAGGTGTAAAAGGATCATATGACACTCGTCATTTACAGAGTATAGCTCCAAATTTAGAAGCCAACCATGGACCGGCAATGCCTTTGCCTCCAGGCGAAATGTTTTTCTTTGCGGATAATCAGTTTAAACCTGAATGTTGCGTTCCACCCTTTTCTTCAGTAAGTTCTGCCGATGGATGCGCTTGTGTAACAAAAGAACAGGTTGACTATATTAATATGCGCGGAGGCAATAGAACTTGTTCGGAAGTATTTTAAATAGATTTAAATAATACTACATAATCAATAATAACTATATGAGTTATTATTGGATTGATAATACACCACAACTAAAATACGCAATATGTGATAAATGTAATGATAGATACGTCATGTATAGTGGTAGATTCTCACAACGTAGATCTTGCCGTCGTCATGATTGGAAAAACGGATTTTGCAGTGATTGTCATCTAAAAAAAAATAGTGTTAATAACTCAAAAGGATGTTATCATACTAGTATACCGTTATGCTGCGAGACATACTGTGTTGTAAGTTAAATTGCATTTTTTACAATATTTAATTATTTCACTTCTTTCAACGTCCACATCTACATAATCTGTTTGCCAATCATGATTACATTGAGCTGCCAATATATCATTAATTTCATCTAATCTATCTTGTTTAATAGAAATTATATTATTTAGGGTATTTATTTCTCTATCATATTCTTCCTTTATACTAATTAAAAATTCTGTAGATAAATTTGAATCCATCTTATAAGAATAATTATTTTTTTTTAAATACATTATATATAATGCCTTGTTCAGCTTGTGGTGGTGGTGGAAGCAGTGCTTCTTCTCAATTTACTTTAAATCGTCGGAAATATCAAACCTTACAGCGAAGACAACAACAGCAACAACAGCAACAGGTTATTTATGTTACACCTCAACGCGCTCAGCAACTTAGGGCATACTACGCAATTAAAGCAAAACGTAGGAATACTCTTATATTTAATTAAATGATATCATTAATAATATTATTTAATTTTTTCTTTTACGTCTTTTCCGTTTTTTTCTTATCGTTGTTTTTTTATTTTTTCTTTTACGTCTTTTTGTTTTAACTCGCATCTTTTTACCGGTAATATAATTTTGTTTTGTAGATTTTTGACAAATACCAATAGCCCCACTATATCCATATTTTTTTGTTATTTTTCTGATACATCTACCAACCCTTGTATTTTTAGGCATTTATAATATATGCAAAGATAAATTTGATTACTATATATATATACATGTTTACAGCGATGCTTCGACAATGTGGTTATAGGAATTGTATACCTATAATGGTACATAATAAGCCTTTACAATTAAATACTAAGCAAGAAGATTGGTCTTCCTTTGATAATTTTAAGTTTAGTGAAAATATTAAAAAAGAAATATTTCAAAAAGACATAATTAAGAGTGATATGTTTAAATTTTTAGATATACCAAATGGAACATATATTCATTAAAGATACATGCCAAAAGGTACAGTATTTGTTTCAGTAGTTTTAATGAGTTTTTTGACTGTTTCAATAGCAATTGTATATGGAAATTCAATATTCAAAACAACTTCACCGTCGAACATTTTACTATCCTTTTTCATAAGTGTGTAGAGATTAATTTTTGTATATAAAATCTCTAGACACCTCTTAAGATTTCTCACCCCCTTTTCCTTTTCTGTAAATTCATTTATGATAAATGAAAGTGTATCATCTGGAATTAGAATTTGACCATCTTCAAAATTAATATTTTTCTCAATCTTAGGAATCAAATGATCTCGCGCAATAATTAATTTTTCTTTGGTCTCATATCCTTTTGTATGAATTCGATACATACGATCTTTCAAAATTGGATTCACTTTTTTCTCATCATTATAACTAAATATAAACAATACTTTGCTCAAATCAAAATCTATATTTGAAAAGTACTTGTCATGGAACTGAGAATTCTGTGTTGTATCTGTAAGATGTGTCAAAATTCCGGTAATTTCTTCTCCTTTTGGCGTATCTGAAATCTTATCCAACTCATCAAAATATATAACAGGATTCATTGTTTTACTCTGTAGCAAAATATCTACAACCTTTCCCCAAGAACTTCCCTCATATGTATAAGAATGACCTTCAAGAAAACTACTATCAGTAGCTCCACCCAATGCAAGAAATGCAAACGGTCTGTTTAAAATTTTACTAATACCTTCTTTGATTAATGTTGTTTTACCTGTACCAGGTGGTCCTTTGATAGCGATTGGTGGAGCTACTGCATTGGGATTGGCAATCCATTGTCCAATAAATTGCATGATTTGCATTTTCGCATCATTTAATCCATATACACAGTCGTCTAATATTTTTTTAGCTTCTTCCATAAAAGCAGCGCATTTATCTCTACCATCTGAAATCTGAACCGGTAATGTGTTACGTATACCAAAAGGGATACGCATGAATGTATCAACCCATTGCTTAATTTTATAGTACTCGCCACTCCCAGGATCCATGTAATTTAAAATATTGATTTTTTTTAACGCAGTGGCCTTAAAATGAACAGGGATATTTGATTCTAAAAGTGATAATCTATATGGTTTGTCTACGTTACTAAATTTATTTACTTCTTTTAGTTTTGTTAATATTTTTTGCTGATCTTCAATTTTCATATCTTTGAAATATTTGAAATCGTTCATTACATTTTTTTCTCTTAGCATCTTTCTAAGTTTCCCAACGTTTTTCATCTGATTTTTTTTTATTTTCTCTTTTTCTTTTTCTTTCTCTTTCCTTTCATTAGCCTTTGCAAGTTTATCCAATTGAGCCATCATCGCTTTTTTACCCTTTCCTTTACGAAGTTTAACCAATTCACGCATTTCTTCAAGAGTTTCCATATAATTTTCATCATCTTTGGTTTTCAACTTGATATACTTGGCATGAATTAGTTTCCATTTTCGTTGTTCCAATTCAGTATCGTCGAGCTTAATATCATACCTATTTCTAGTACACACTTTTGTAATAATACCAGGATACTCTTCTTGCCATCCTCTGGCTTTAATCATTACCTTGTCTTTGACTTTAAATTTACTGAGTTTATTTTTTTCCGCGCCTTTCTTTTTTTCAACACTCTCGTCTTCAACTTTTGTATTTTTTTTATTCATTTTTTTATCCATTTTCTTAATAATTTTGTTAAAGTTCTCATCCCATTCCTTTTCTGCATCTTCTTCTGCTTCCACCACTTCAACTTCTTCTTCAACTTCAACTTCAACTTCTTCTTCAACTTCATCTTCATCTTCATCTTCATCTTCATCTTCATCTTCATCTTCATCTTCATCTTCATATTCTACTTCATCTTCATCCATATATCCATTTTCTCGATTTACATCACCTACTGTAAATATAATATTAAATTTCATATTACTTGCCAACATTTCTTGTATCTCATCTTCATCATATTCTTCATCGTCCTCATCATCCAAAACCAATATATCATCTATCTCATCTTCGCTATTTTCCTCATCTCCTTCACTTTCGACTTCTTCCTTACTTTCAACTTTTTTTCTGACAGTTTTTTTCTTCTTAGCATTCTTATTAGTGGGAGTTTCATTCTTCTTTTTTTTCTTTTTATTTTTTGAAGATTTTTTGTTTTTAACAATCATATTATCTATTTTTTCCAATTGTTTCAATCTCTCCTTGCCAGCCTCAGATGGAAAGATTCTTTGGATAAATTTTTGTAATTCAAGTGGATTCATGTCTTCATTTGGCATTTCTTCACTACCCGAATCAGAATGATGTTCACTTGGTGGTACCCAATCACTATCGCTATCGGAATCTTGGTTGATCTTATAGTTTTTATTTTTTTTCCCTCGACGAGCTTTTCGGTTTTTAGGCGTTTTAACCTTGGGATCCTTATCTTCTTGTTTAGATGGCATTGTATGAATTATAAAGATATTTATTTAATATTTTTCTATATCAATTTATTTGAAATATACTTTAAAATAAATTTAAAAACTAAAAGATATTTAATTAAATTGAAAACAATCTAAATATTCTACTAGTAATATAAAGATGACTGAAACAAGAATGAATCCATCAAGAATCATAGGATTACAATTTAGTTTATTGTCTCCCGAAGAAATTAGAAAAGGCTCGGTAGCGAACATTGTTTCACGGGATACATATGTAAATAATAAACCTGTAATTGGAGGGCTATTTGATCCTAGAATGGGCGTGTTAGATCCTGGGCTCATTTGTCCAACTGACGGATTAAATTACATGAAAACTCCCGGATATTTTGGTCATATGGAACTGGCGAGACCTGTATTTTATATTCAATACCTTAATACCATTCTAAAAATATTAAGATGCGTGTGTATTAAATGTAGCAAACTCTTGTTATCCAAAAGTAAACATAAGCATATTTTAGAAACAAAAAATGCGCGAGATAGGTGGCTTTATGTGTTCCCTATTGCGAGTAAAATTGCAAGGTGTGGCGATGACACCTGTGACGGTTGCGGTTGTAAACAGCCAAAAAAAATTCAAAAGGAAGGGTTGGCAACAATTATCGCAGAATGGGCCAATATTGATGGCATTGCCGATGATGAAGGGAACATTAAGGAGAAACTTACCATGCGCCTGACACCTGAGATTGTTCTAAAAATTTTCAGAAGAATTTCGGATGAAGACGTAACGTTTATGGGATTTAGTCCCACATTTTCTAGACCCGATTGGATGGTTTGTCAGGTTTTAGCGGTACCGCCACCAGCAATTCGCCCTTCTGTAAAGCACGATGCACAGCAAAGGAGTGAGGATGATATTTCGCATATTATTGTTAATATTATTAAAGCAAACAAAACTTTACAGGATAAATTGCAAACAAATGCGACATCAAAGGTTATCGATGATTGGCATACTGTTTTGCAATATTACTGTGCTACAATGATTGATAATAGAATTCCTGGAGTCGCATCTGTTGCTCAAAGATCTGGTCGCGCTTTAAAGTCTGTAAAGGAACGTTTGGTTGGAAAGGGTGGTCGCGTTAGAGGAAATCTAATGGGAAAACGTGTTGATTTCAGTGCAAGAAGTGTTATTACCCCTGATCCCAATATTAGTATTGGCGAATTAGGCGTCCCTAAAAAGATTGCAATGAATATTACATTTCCAGTTACAGTAAATAAACGTAATCGAGATTTCCTTACAAGGTTGGTGTTGAACGGACCGGATAATTATCCAGGGGCCAAGATTCTTGAGCGAAAATCAGGCGATTCAGTATCTTTAAGATATACAGATCGTGATTCTATTGATCTTTTGGACGGAGATATCGTACATCGACATTTGCTTGACGGTGATCCAATATTATTCAATAGGCAACCAACTCTTCATAGAATGTCGATGATGTGTCACATTGTGAAAGTGTTAAGCGTTGGTGCAACATTTCGACTTAATGTTGCTGCCACAAAGCCTTATAATGCTGATTTCGATGGGGATGAAATGAATCTTCATGGTCCTCAGGACGATGAGAGTGCTGCAGAACTTCGTCTTTTAGCTGCACTTCCTAGGCAAATTATCAGTCCTGCCAATAATAAATCTATTGTTGGAATTTTCCAAGATTCTTTATTGGGTAGTTTTCGATTAACTCGACCTGATATTAATTTTGATATGAGAACAGCAATGAATTTGCTTATGAGCGTGAGAGATGTAAATCCCAAACTCTTTAAAAACCCAAAAAAAACTGTAGATTCATTTGCGTTACTGTCTGAAATTTTGCCACCAATGAGTGCAAAATTTGAAAATGGCCAGGATGGCGATGGAATAACAAATGTCATTAAAATTCGAGCTGGCAAATATAAGCATGGTCAACTTGACAAAGATGCTTTGGGATCAGGAAAGGGTCTTATTCAATCGATATTTAATGATTATGGATTTCAAGCATCTGCTGATTTTATTGATAATCTTCAAAATATTGTTACTGATTATATGAAACTGAGCTCTTACAGTGTTGGGATCAGTGATCTGATTGCAAATGATGAGACAAATCAAAAGATTGCAAATACAATTTTAGAGAAAAAGAAAATTGTGTCCGATTTAATTAATGAAACGCATATCGGCGCTTTTGAAAATAATACAGGTAAAAGCAATGAACTTGAGTTTGAAACTCGTGTTAATGCTCAACTTACTCAGGCACTTAATGAGGCTGGTAAAATTGGAAGAAAGAGTTTGTCCAAGGATAATAGGTTTGTTATTATGGTAGGATCTGGTAGTAAAGGTAAAAATTTAAATATTGCTCAAATGATATCATGTTTGGGTCAGCAAAATGTAGATGGTAAGCGCATTCCATATGGTTTTGAAAATCGCACACTTCCTCACTATAAAAAATTTGACGATTCTCCGGAAGCAAGAGGGTTTGTTGAAAGTTCATTTATTCAAGGTTTAACGCCAGAAGAAGTGTTCTTTCATGCTATGGGCGGACGCGTTGGACTTATTGATACAGCGGTAAAAACTTCACAAACAGGTTATATTCAAAGGCGACTTATCAAAGCACTTGAAGATCTTAAATTTGCATACGATGGAACAGTTAGGAATAATAAAAATAAGATCATTCAATTCAGATATGGTGATGATAATATTGATACTACAAAAGTTGAAAATATTTCATTACCGTTGTCAAATATGACAATTGAAGAAATCTATAGTCATTATCAGATCCCATCTGATGATATTTCGGATGAAGTAATAACTGCTAATTATACTAAAACCGCAATTAAACGAATGAAAAAACAAGTAGATACTTTAAAGGAGCAAACGCAAAGTATCATTGATTATATGTTAGAAATTAGATCGCAATTGGTGGAGTATGTATTTAAAAATGCGGCGGGATCTACAATTCACATTCCCGTAAATTTTAAACGTATTATAAATAATATTGCAAATCAGTTGAATTACCAAAATAATTCAATGGTCAATATTAGTCCACTTGAAACATATAGATTAATACTTGATAATTTCGCCACATTAGAATCGCTTGATTTCGGAAAACCATCCGAATTGTTTAAGGCAGCGTATCTATACTATTTATCTCCCAAGTATCTGTTAGCAATTCGTCGTTTCAATAGAAAGGGATTAGAATTGTTATGTGCTAAAATTAATGCCGAATACAAAAATGCATTGTGTAATCCAGGTGAAATGGTGGGGATGATTGCTGCTCAAAGTATCGGCGAACCTACTACGCAAATGACATTGAATACCTTTCACTTTGCTGGTGTGGCCAGTAAGTCAACAGTAACTAGGGGTGTTCCTAGAATTGAAGAGATTCTCTCATTATCAGAAAATCCCAAACAGCCATCCACGACCGTGTACTTGAAGAAAGAAGATGAAAATGATAGAGTAAGGGCCCAGGAGCTTAAATATACCCTCGAATTTACTAGTCTAAAAGATATAACATCGTCAGTAAGCATTTGCTTTGATCCCGATGATTTGCAAACGCTGGTAGAGGAAGATAAACCGTTGATGGAAGAGTACAAGGAATTTTCACAAATGATTCAAGAATGTAGTGGAGGAGATGATAACGAGAGTGGTGGAGATAGATCTAAATGGATTCTTAGATTCATTCTGGATAAAGAATCGATGCTTGATAAAAATATTAATATGGATGATGTTCATTTTGCGATTGAACACAGTTACAAAGGAGAAATATCTTGCATTTATTCAGATTTCAATTCTGATAAGTTGGTTTTAAGAGCCCGCTTGGATAAGTCTTTGACTAATAGCAAAAAGAAATCTTTAGATCAATCCGACGAAATCTATAAACTTAAAAATCTTCAACATAACTTGATGAATAATGTGATACTTAGAGGTGTCAAAAAAATTCCCAAAGTTTTGTTAAGAAAATCAGTAAATCAACTTAAATTTTCAGAAGGTAATTATGAAAAAGAGGACACATGGGTCCTAGATACTGTTGGTAGTAATTTGCCAGATATTCTTACCTTACAACATATCGATGCAAATAGAGCATACAGTAACAATATCCAAGAGGTCTATAGAACTTTGGGCATTGAAGCAGCGAGAGCCTGTATATTAAATGAAGTTCAGGAAGCTTTTGATGAAAGTTATATTAATTATCACCATTTATCTCTTCTATGTGATAGAATGACTGCGACAAAAAAGATGGTATCTGTTTTCAGACACGGTATTAATAATGATGATATTGGTCCTATTGCAAAGGCTTCTTTTGAAGAAACCCCTGAAATGTTCCTGCGAGCTGCAAGACACGCTGAATTGGATCTTATGACGGGAATCTCGGCAAATGTTATGTGTGGTCAAGAAGGATATTTTGGTACAGGATTCTTTCAAGTAATGCTTGATATTAACGAAATGGGAAAACTTGCAGGGAGTAAGGATTTGGAAGTGGAAAAGGATATTGATGATATGTTGACAGTGGAAGATGGTGATGGCGTTTGTTCTACACAAAATATTACTATTAGCAATAATACCGATTTGATTCAGTCAACTGATATGGGTAATGTAGACGATGACTACAATCCAGGATTTTAAAAAGACTTAACAACGTAATGAATATATATCTTAATATGGATATCTTAACATATATATCAAAAACAGTCACAAATAAGTATAGAGACCCTGCTAGTAGGACTTCCACATTTACAATGGGAGGGTATTTTATTTATCTACCAATTACCGAAGATTCTAGCAAATTTCAAAAATTAAAAGAAGGTGTTTTAGATAATTGTTTTATGAGTCAAGGACAAAAGAGTTATAATTTTTCATTATTTAGTAAAATGCAGTCTATATATTGGGGATTAAAAAAATTTGTTAAAATCTGGAGATGGAAGCGAGCAAAGAGTGCTTCCATTGATTTAGATTTATATATGAACTCTTTGAAAAGTTTTCCCAGTTTTCAAAAGGCCAAAATTTTGCATCATGGTATGATATACGAATTTAGATTAACAGATATTTTAAATATATGGAAAAAATCTTTAACACAGAGTATTACTTTTTCACCTCAACCTACAATGCCACGAAATCCATATCTTAATATGGCTTTCAGTAAAGGTCATTTATTTCATTTCTATATGTGTATGAAAGATAATGCGAATTTTTCCATACCTGTTGTTATTCAAAAATTTATAAATGTCTCCATGAACATTAGACAGTTCCGCGTACATGCGTATCCTGATTTAATGGATGAAGCCATAAATAATCATATAGATTCATCATCTCACGATGTTTTGTTTCTTGATTGTGTTAACATGTTGGGGTATCATAAAAGAAAAATTAGAAATAGAAGATTATCGATGGATTTATCTGATGTTAAAAAAAAGATGTAGTAAAAGAGTTGAAGCCCATGTTAAAGCTTCATTTATTGGCAACATTATCTTGTAATCCTGCCATAAGGTGTTTAAATAAAGAGTTGGTAATTGATAATTTGCGTGATTTTTTTAAAAAAAATCCAACTTTTGGGCGGAGAATTGTATCGGTATCAAGGAGAACTGTTGAATACTCGCCTTCATTATTTGTTTTCGGTAGCAATCACGCTCCAGATCCTGAACCTGATGATGATAATGAAGTGTATGATGATTCAGAAATTGACGAGTTTGAAGATGATTTTGAACAACAAGCGCACGATGATCCGGCTAGTGCTGTAGCAGTTGGTTTACATCCCTCAGATATTAATATGGCTTTAGGTGGTGGAATGGTTGATGATGATGAGCTTTGATGTAAATCTTTAAGACTAGAGCAATAATTATAAGATATTTAATTAATATTTCTTATAATTAACGGCGTTTACGACTTCTCTTGCGTTTGCGGGAACGAGATTTGCGCTTGCGTCTGCGACTGCGACTGCTCTTGCGTTTGCGGGAACGAGATTTGCGTTTCTTGCCACCGCGAAGTGCGCCTCTTCTTTTCAACATTGATTTAGCTTTTCTAGCGACACGTTTATATGTACTTTGTTTCATTGTTGGTCTAGAGCGACCTTTATAGGAGGAACGTTTCTTACCCCATTGTCTTGCTCTTACATATGCTGCATATAACCCTTTAGAGTTTACTTTGCATGTACCTTTTGCGCATACGGGAAAACTTTTTTTGGGACCCAAAAAACATTTCTTACCACATTTACGTTTCATAACAGTACGAGCTCTTCCTTTTGGTGATATTTTAGCCCAACCTGACCATGGCATGGATTTACGACGCGTTCTTGATTTTCTAGGCATTATAATATAATCAAATATTTTATTTACATAACCAAGAAAAACAACAAGTATTAGTTTGCCCGTTTAATTTATTCCATTCTTGGATAGTAAAATTATTACTCATAGATAAATTACAACGCGCGCAAATAGGTTTTAAATTATCAACGTTTAATTTACCACCTTTACTTTCAGGTTTATCGTGTCCTACATGAAAATCGAATACAGAAACTTCATTTTCACACCAATTAATATAACATTTATGTTCATAGCATTTTCCAAATGTTTGCAACCATGTTTGTTCGCGAATTGCTTTAGGTATTGTTTGTTTTCTATATTTTTTCTTTTTTTTTGCTTTTCTAGGCATTGTATAATTTAAACTTCTCTCTTTAATATATATGCCTAAATGTATAAATAAAGTAATAGTTCTTGATTTAGATGATACGATTGGACATTTTGAACAGGTCTCTATGTTTTTAAGCGGACTCCAATTAATAGTGGACAAAAATATAAGTGACAAATATTTATATAAATTATTAGATTTATGGCCTCAAATTTTGAGGCCAGGTATAATCGATATTCTTGAAACAATTGGCAAAATTAAAAAAAGAAACAAATGTGTAAAAGTTATTATTTATACCAATAATATGGGTCCAAGGTCGTGGACTCTTATAATAAAACGATATTTGGAGAGAAAACTAAAGTATAATATTTTTGATAAAGTCATAACAGCTTATCGCCCGAATAAAAAACATAATTGTAGAACCACTCATAGTAAAACATATAAAGATCTATTAAAATGCACAGGATATCATCATGATACAGAATTTATTTTCTTAGATGATCAAATGCATACTGAAATGAAACATCATAAAATTAAATATTTACACTTGCATCCATATACTTACAGTATACCATTCAATAAAATGATTACTAGTTATTTGGATTCAAAATATGGAAAACTTATCAAAAAAAAATACAGAGATCGATTTCAAGAATATATGTATAAATATCTTACTTCGGGAACAGGATATCATAAATATAATGTTAAAAAAACTAAAATAAGCAAAAAAGATATTGAACAAATGAGATATATTAAAAAACATATTCGAAAATTTCTTAATATCCATGATACAAGACATAAAAAGAAACGAAAGAAAAAGAATAAAACAAGAAAAGATTATTAGAGTATATTTTACACCTTTGAACATTTAAAATGCCGACTTATCTCCGATTTAATTCATATTTTTCTATAAGTTCTTTTGGAATATTTACATCTTTTTTCTTTTTGAGAATAACCATTCTATTATCTTTTGTTTTTTCTACAATATCAAAATATTCTAATACAATATGATAAAATGGTCTATTTAAAAAATCATCAAACGCAATCAGACAATTATCTTTAATAATATCATAACATTTCAAACAACAAGCTGCACGAAACCTTCCATCAATTAAAACTAAATCAATACTATCTTGTTCTTCCTTACTTAATTTTGTTATCTGATTACTATAATTTATTTTTTGTATATTAGTAGCATTTTTACCTGGATTACCCCAATTGTTTGGTTGTGTATCCATTTCATTATATATATAATTAATATTAGGGTGTGTAATCGTTTTTATTAATTTTTTTTGCCAAGTAATATCACTTTCTACTGAATAAATGGTTTTGATATTTTTTCTAATACTTGCTTGGTATGTACTTCCTCCTGACCCATATTCAAAATAAACATTTGTATTATCTAAATATTTGTAAAATATATTTTTATCATTTTCTGATAAATGTGGTTCCATATATATATATTATATAATCTAGAAAATTAAACGTGGATTCGGTCGGCGTTTTAAATGTTCAAAGGTGTAACATTACTTTTAATTTTGGTTATCGGATTAATATATTGGAATAGAGATGTTTGAATTAGAATAGCCAATCCTGCTGAAAACGCAATTTTTCGATGTAAATTATTACATACGGTTTTTTCTTTCACAAAAGGGTTGAAAAAATAAATTAGTGCCAAACCAATTACAATGCTAAATATATTTTCTACAATATGTAGATATTCAGGCACACCCTTCCATACACCTAATACTATTATAATATATAACAAAAATGTAATATTTTTGAGACCCGTATATGTACTCTCAATAACTTTCATATAGTATTACTCGCTACTTTTTTTTATTTCTATTTTACCTGCTCCAAAACATTTCACACATGTTTCCCAATTCATTTTGCTGACATTTTCACATAAATAACAGTTTTTATTATCGCATTTTTCACAATAAAATTTATTCTCTCTCTTTTGCCAACCCGTGCCATTACATTTTGTACAGGTGGTATATGTTTTTATACAGCTCATTATATTTTAATTAAATATAATAAGTTATTGCGCTAAACTAGACGCGATTGCATTTTCCATTTGCCATTCTTCCAAAAGATCACTTCTTGGCGCTACTTTGTTATTACTTACCGTATTATATATTTTAAGCGTTCTAGCGCTGGAATCAGTAGCATCGACAAATCTAGGCATCCATTTATAAGGCATCACCTTCGATAAAAATATTTCACTACTGCAAGCTACAGAGCGCATCGCATACATATTTGCATAATAATCATAAAAAATATCATCATAATATTTTTGTTCCGCTTTTTTAAGATCAGACTCTTCATACTTTTTAGACGCGAACTCTTGTATAATTTGAAACCAGGATCTTGTCGATTTACTGATACCATCACTAAAAGCTTCTTTGGTTCTAAAAAGCACTTCCTTAGGTAAAATATCCATATCTTCAAACGCTTTCCTTAAAATAAACTTCTCGCATTGTTTATTATATCCATGATCTCTTAAAACATCGGGAATCGATAAATAACTCTGTACAAATCCTCTATCTAAAAATGGCGTTCTAGCTTCTAATCCGTGAGAAGATATAGATCTATCAGACCTTAACACGTCAAAATAATGAATATCTTTCAAAAGACGTTTACATTCTCGGTCAAACTCTAAAGGATTAGGTGCTGCGTGAAAATATAAATAACCACCAGTAACTTCATCGCTACCATCACCATTAAAAATAACTTTTGCATCGCTATTTTCTTTTATATATTTACAGATCAACCAATTTCCAACGCTTGCTCTAATAGTAGTAGTATCATTTGATTCGATTGTCTTGATAACATCAGGTATCGCACTAAGAAACTCCTCTTCGCTAAGTTTTATTTCGTGATGAGTAGATTCAATAAACTCTGCAACTATTTTAGCAAACTTTAAATCCTCAGAGCCTTCAAGTCCTATACTCCAAGTATGTAGATCTTGTGGTTTACGTCCGTGAACATTAACCAATTCTCTTGATACTAATGCAGAAATCAAACTACTATCTAATCCTCCAGATAATAAACATGCAATTTCTCTATCTGTATTGTCTACTCTTTTCTTGACAGCTTGTATCAACGATTCTCTTACCAATGGAAAGGTTTGATCTACCGAATCAATGGATAAATTTTGCATAATATTTAAATTATAATAAGGCAACATCAAGTTTTCAAGAATAGTAGGATCCTTGAAAGTAGTTGCACTAATATTTTCGGGATAGAGTTCTGTCTTTAAATAATGTCCCGGAAGAAACGGTCTTGGTTGACAATTCATAATTTCCATTCCCAATTTTAGCTCCGAAGCTACAACAATAGAAGTAAAAATATTTAAGTCTTGAAACCAAATAAACAATGGTCTTACCCCCAAAGGATCTCGGGCAATCATAACGGTATCATCTTCTTTGTCAATTAAAACGAATGCAAATACACCGTCTAATAGCTGAAGGGTATATTCAATTCCGTATTTTTTATAGAGATCTATAATTATTTCACAGTCGGATCCTGTTGTGCATTCTACTCCCGCCTTTTTAGCTAACCCTTTCCAATTATAAATCTCCCCATTACAAATCAAAATACAATTTTTTTTATAAATAGGTTGCATTGAATCTTCTTTTTGAAATCCATTGATTGCCAACCGATGAAATCCCAATAAATGAATATGTTCATTTATGTTTTCTTCAATAAATGTCGATTGTTCGGGACCCCTTTCAGAATGATTTTCAAAATTTTGTTTTATATTTTCAATTTTTGCACACGAGAAATCGTTATAACGTAGAACCGATAGGATACCGCACATTTATGATATATATTGTCAATTTCCTTTAGGTATTTTGATTATAAAAATATCTAGCACTATATTAAATGGAAGGAGTAGTAAATGGAGTATTTTATTGTAATAAGCAAAGAACACAGGAATTAAGCGACAGAATGTATTCTAGAAATTTAACAACCGCGCCAATCAAAATGCAATACAGTATCCGATCTGTACCTACACGATACGTCGAAATGCCTATCCTTGACTGTCATAAACCTGCTACAGTACCGTGTCAACAAAAGCCAATTTATAATACCGAAACCATGTTTACCCCAGGTAATTCACTACCATTTAACGGATTTCAAGCAAATGTCGACGTTGAGACTAGATTACATAATACCATTTTCCCATTACAGGCTTGTCCGCAGGCTAAATATTTCCCAGGGACAAGTAGTGACATGTATAATAGTCAATATTTGACACATACAAATAAACCAGTGTATATGACAAACCAACTTTTATTTAATCAAGAAAGATTTAATTCGTTTAATCCTAATATGTGCAATACTGGTTATAAATTATTTAATAATAATACCAGGGTACAAATAAGAAATTTATAATTCTATTTTAAAATCAGAAAATACGGACCATTTAAAACATCCCCTAATATATAAAATTAAAAAGGATGCGGTAAAGTATAAAATTGCTACACCTAAAGTATACCAATATCTTGTAGTAGGTGTAATTTCATCATCTCCTAAAAGAATATACGGGTCAATGATATTCAGATCATTTTTACATAATTTATATTCTACAATTGTCAAAAAACATCCGTCTAAATATAAAAATAAAGCAAATGCCGATAATAGTGGTATAGTAGCCATCAGTGCAAAAGGTTTGGGTAAAAATATAAAATATATCATATGATACCACGGAGTATGAAAATGCAATGACTTCAGAAGAAATCCAAGCATATCATCTGGTAATCCTGATTTTCTTAAATTATTAATACAGTCTTGTACCAATATTTTTCGTACTATTTTATTTCGAGGAAGATCCATAAATTATAATAATATTAGCATTTCTATTATGATACGTATTTTTTTATTAAATTTCTTATAATATTATTATAATGACTAACGATATCTCAAACAATATAATAGAAAAAAATAAATTATCAACCACTAGCCAAGAAACTCAAACCGAATTGTCCGATGGAAAAAATGCATTATTTAAGAACTCAAGAGTATTATGGAAAAGTATTAAACAAAATTGGATTTTTTGGGTAACTGCTTTGATTTGTGTTTTTATACTAACATTTTATAATTCTAAAAATGATTCATATATCAATTCAACAATTACATTTTTTATTGCTATGCTATTGGGATGGTATATTCATTATTTGTCACACGCTTATGATTTGTTATGTATTTATAAGAGTTCCGATAATAGAATTGTCAACTATATCAAATCTAATAAAAAAATGAACCGAATAATGGAAACAATAATTTATTATTCTTGTGATTTCCATGATAAAATACACCATGATACAAGTATAAATAAGAAACCATTGAACTGGTTTATGGAATTCTTTCAGAATCTATTAATGGAAGGTGGTGGGTTAATTTTATTCGCTCAATGGTGTAATTTTTCAATTAATATAAAGGATTTTAAATTTAAATTAAACAAAGCAGTACTACTATTATGGGGATTACTATACGCATCCGTACATAATATAAATTATATTTTTCTTGGTTGCGATCAACATACTAAACATCATATTGATCCAAAGACAAACTATGGAATTGATACTCTAGATATATTATTCGATACTAAATATGATATTAATAATATTGAAAATATAAACCATGGAGCAATTAATATGATTGCAATTACGTTAATAATATGGTATTTTAAAATTTATATGTAGTAATGGATATCTCCGCAAATGTATATGATCTACAATTTTTAACAAATCCAAATTTAATAAACAAAATATCCAATGAAAAACGCCTCGGAATCTCTCCAGAAGATATAAAATTTTATAAAAAACGAATATTTGTTTTAACAAAAAATTATTTGAAAGGTAAAAAAAAAGATAGAGATTTAGATAAAATATGGGAAGAATATGCTTCTGCATGTATAGCTCATTTCAAATTTATAGATAAAGCAGAAATTATACAGGAAGATTACAAAGAATATAAAACCAAAAAGAAAAATACAAAAATAGATAAGAATGTTATTAAAAATAGTAATGAATTTATGCTTAATAAAAAATCTCCACCCGCGCCCAGAATTACAGATCATATAAATGTGAAATCAACAAAAATAAAAACAGCAAAAAAAATGATAATACCCCAACAAAGAAATATTAATATTAAGACAGATAAATTCAAAAATAAGATATAATATATGCTATATATATCTATGCCAGCCCCCAAAACCCATAAAAATCATTCAAAAGGAAGACACTCTCATAAAACAAGAAAGAAGAATCCAAAGTTAAAATCGATGAAGTGCTCCCCTAAGAATAAAAAAGATGTATTACCATATACATGCTATACAACATCCGCTTTAGACAAGCTTAAAACCGTATGGAATGCCCGACATCCCGATCAAACCATTAATTCTAATTCGCCTCGAGAGATATGGGAAAATTTGCGATATTATATGCAGGATACATGCTCTACAGAGTCCTGCTGGTTAAGACATCAATGTATAAAACACAATATAGATAAATCGTTATGGACGAAAAATTTCGCACCATATAGTCCCTATAAGTGGAAAGAAAATCCAAAAGAATGGTTGACCACCGTAGATATTCAAAAGGTAATGGCTCAATGGGAAAAAGCTTATAAGCATTTTGAATTTATAGGCCCCTCGCCAATAGATTATGATACTCATATGGTTTTTGGGGAGTGCGTTTGGGAAGAGTTATGTAAATTTTCATTAGGTCAAATGAAAAGACGTGGTGTGACAAAGGTTGGTGTAATATTTAACTTAGACAAACATAATCAATCTGGATCGCATTGGGTTGCCGTTTTTATAGATATGAAAACTCATAAAATATATTATTTTGATAGTTACGGGGACACAATACCTTCGAGAATTTTAAAGTTCTGTAATTTTGTTAAAAAACAAGGCGAAAATTTTGGTGAAAATTACGAAATTGTTATTAGTAAGAAAAGACACCAATATAGCAATAGTGAATGCGGTATGTATTCTATGTATTTCCTCGTACAACTATTACAGGGTACTCCACATACAACATTCGAAAAAATAAGAGTTCCTGATTCTTTGATGTTAAAATTGCGCAAAGAATATTTTAATTCCAAATAAAATACATAAAATTAAATCATGTATTTTATGTATCATGTCCGTAACTTCAAAAGAAAATACTGATTTACTTCGAAACCTACTCAAAGATCATCCGTTGCAATTAGCTGATCCTAGACAATTTCATGAGATATTTCAAAATGAAATGGAGAGAATTCATAGTAACAGATTTCATTTTAAGAGCAACTTAATGTTAATGAATAAGGAAATTTTGAAAACATTTTTAAATATTAAAAATAGAATGACCCAACAACAGCACACGCAACAACAGCACACGCAACAACAACCACCGTCACGACAATCCCATCAACCACCCCCGCAACATAGAGACATCCAACCAAATAAAAATGAAAATATAAACATGCAAATATTTGAAAAAAGTTTGAAAGAAAAACAACAAGATTTTGATAATTTAATGAATAAGGAAAAACCAAAAGAAATTGATTTTAGTGATAAACGTCGCGAATCCTCAATATCGCAAAGTGATTATGATCATAATATGACGCAACGTGAGGCGGAGCTGGCAAAAATAATGCAAAGTCAACAACAAAATAAAAGCGTCGAAGCTTGGTTAAACGGAGAAACAAATTCAAAACCAAGTACTATAAATCTTAAAATAGACCATACTTCAAATGTTAAATTGGATGCTATTCCATTGCAAAAACCAAAAAAAGTCAGATTTCAAGAAACGGTAACTAATGACAATCCTGTACCTAATAATATTCCGGAGCCAGATTTTTTCAGCAAACTAAAATTAAAGAAAAATGATCAACAAGATAATGATTATAAATCAATATTTAAACAAATGATTGATAATCAAAAATTAATTTTAGAACAACTTACAAATATTTCAGAACATTTAAAACCCAAAAACTCCGGGAAAGCCATTAAACTCTAGTTTTCTTTAGTTTTCCACTTTTTTGATCTATTCTTAGATAACCAACTAATACTGGATCGCCTCCCACTTTTTGGGCTCTTTTATAACTTTGCAAATCATACAATTCGCCTTCGGGTGCTTTTCTCGCCGGTAATCTGGTATTGAATCGTTTTAAAGCATATTTTATACCACCTAAAGTTACAATCTCGGCTTCCCATTCTATTTTCTTTAAATTTCTTCGCTCTTGTACATCATACTCAGCTTCGGTTGTTAATGCCGGTGTTGTTGTAAATCGTGATGAACTAACCGAACCAAATGACATGCATACAACCTGGTCTTTTTCACTAGAGTGTAAAGAACAGTCTATCGATGAGCCTTTAATTGCTCCCAATATTTGTCTATTTATAGATTCTTTAATATTTGAAACTTCAAACAAATGCTGATCACTAGTCAAAGGAACCCCGCGATTTATTTTACTTACATCCTTTTCTAATAATTCTTTGGGAGCCATTCCGCCCGCACTTTCTGGTATTAGCTGATCATCCGTAAATTTCATCAAATACATAAATACCTTTACATCTCGCTCCTCCTCTTCTAATTTATTATGACTACATATACGTCTAGCTCTTCCAATAACCTGTTCGACTCTAACCGGGTGCCAATACGGTTCCATAATATGAACCATTCGCGTATTTTTTAATGTAATACCTTCTGCACCACTACTTGTGATCATAAATACGCTAATTATCTCTCCGTGATTATTGTTCGGAGCTTTCGTCAACAAATAGTCTCTGATTCCACTCGGAATTTTATCCCAGGTGCCATTATATATATTTCTTAATATCTCCTTTTCTTCAACAGTTTCCGTACCAGTAAACAACGCGTATTTGGGCAAATCCAGTTTTTCTTCAGGAATGTCAAGTTTCCATATTCCTCCAACTTTCTTAAGTTTGAAATTGGTATAACCATTCGCTTCTAATACAATAGAAAAAATCCCGATACCTTCCAATGTTCTAAACTGAGAATAAACGAGATGGAGTTTTCTATCATTACCAGTAATATTTTTGAGAACTTCAAGAAATTTCGGACTATATATTTCTAACTTCTTTGGGGTTAGAAATTCGCCGGATCTGGCTTCTAAATCAATAAGCGCCTGCTTAATCCTAGCTCCATATGCATTATTTACAGATTGACTACTTACAGATTCTAATGCACTTTCATCATCCGCTTCAAAACGCCCATCAACATTAGCTATTTTTTCTTGAATCGATACTGCGTCCATATCATCTTCGTCCAATCCAGGATCAAGTATAGCTTGTTGCAATCCCTGACCCTCCTGTTTCATGGGTCTAATTATATCTCGAGGAAAAACGAAATTGCAAAATGCTCTGCTAAATATACGATAAGTAGAAACAGTATCTGCGTATACTCCTCCATCCTTAGCTCTTCTTCTTTTCTGAGCATTTCTTTTTTCTAAAACACGCTCATTTTTTCTAGCTTCTTCATAAAGTCCGAACTGATAATCCGACATGTCAATATCAACAACTCTAAAATCTTCTTCAATGTTAAATCTAGGCATCAACTCTTCCTGGGCACTCCTGAAGTATGATGTTAACCCTAATATACGTCTTTGCAAGAGATTTTCATTTTTAATTTCACCCGTTTTTGGATTAACAAACATTGCATTAAAAGTATCTAATGTGTCCGGCAAAGCCTTATTAAGTTTTACCTGTACCGATATAGTCTCTACACCATTTTTTCTAAGGATATCTCTACATATATTGACAAACGCGGAGTCAGACATTGGTGTACATCTAAAATCTTCTTTTTCTCCTTCGCCAGCATTATTTTCACAAGAATATCCTTTTGCACAATCGCGTCCCTTCTTCTTTTTATCACACTGATTATTTCCCTTATTCTTTTTGATTCCGGAATATGTACCATCTGTCGATTCATTTACAAATCCAAAAGGGTTACGTGTAATTACAATTCTTTTAGATGAATTATCATATTCGATAAAATCATGCAAAGCGAATGATTTAAAGATTTTTTCAATCGTTTGCTGATTTACTACTTCGCTAGTTTGTACATTAACTGTAAAAATAAAGGTTTTTATATATCCACGTAACATATTAAACATGACACCCATCTCATTAGGATAATTAATAATGGGCGTTCCTGTTAAGAAGATAATACGACAATTTTCAGCAGACATTAACCATTCATAAAGCATATAAGATAATGATGTTGGTTTTTTTATTTTATTCACAATTCTAGATACAAAATTATGAGCTTCATCAACTATCACGACCTTATTATCAAAAGGATTATTAGTTTTTGACAAAGATTTTAGGTCGCCTAAAACCTTATCGCTTTTGCGCAAACCATTATAGTTTACAAAAATATATTTGGTTTTGATCATTCTATCTATTTGATCATTTAAAGCTAGTTTATTTACTGTTGAAAGGCCTTCAAAATTGGAAGGTTTTTTAACATTTACTAACCAAGCACCACCTTTTTCAGTAATATAGTCTTCCGATAAACCCATGGCCTGTGACAAAACCTTTGTGACTTTGCTATCACCTCCAGTAGGTATAAATTCCCAGAATTGATTTAATCTATATAACGGGTCTCCGCATACCGTTAACTCACTAATATAATTTTGACGTAGAGAAGCTGGTGTCATAATAATAATAGGTTGTGTCGTTTTCAAACCTTCTGCGATTCCAATAGATGCACACGTTTTACCTGCTCCAAGACCGTGATATAAAAGTAAGCCTCGATATGGTGTAAACATGTTAATGTAATCTCTAACAATCTGCTGATGCGTCATTAAACTAAAAGATCCTTTAGGTTTATCACATGAAATATCTTTACTCTCCTCTATTAATGCAGCTCTATAAGGTTCAAATAAACTATTAATAAAATTAACAAAAATTTCTCGATTATTCATATAATAAGCACTAGCTCTAATATTAACAGGAGCTTGATCACGTGGCAATCTCTCTTGTATAATCGTATCACCTATTTGTATTAATCCGGGTTGAACATCACTGCGGTCTCTTGATTCAACAGTACCTAAATCTCTCTTGATTTTTGCTTTTTTACGTGTTCCTTTAATTGTTATTACCGTCGGCGCTAATCCGGTAATTGTTCCTTTTCTGATTGATTTGCCAATTTTAATTTTACCCCTTTTCCTCTTTACCTTAACAACTCTCGCCCTGGGTACAACAATTGCTTCTTTTTTTTCTTCTACTTCCATATCGTCTACAGACCGTTTTTTATTTATAATATTAGCCAATTCGTCGGCTGAAGATTGGGGTACCATAACAGGCGCTTCTTGGCGTTTTGGTATTTTTACTACTGCATCAGAATATACTTTTGCCAATAATGTAGTTCTATCAATATCTCCATCTGAACTATCTACGATAGCTACATTTACTTCTACGGCTCCTTTGCTACGCATATTAATACCTACATTGCTCTTTTTCTTTGGAACTGGTTTTTTTAATAAATCAAGTTGTCCAAACAATTCGTCCATATATACTATAAATTCACATTTATTTATTATTTATTTTCTTGCTAAATAAATAATAAACATTCATTGATAACTTGAGTATAGTTTTATAGCACAAAATGCCAAAAACATGTCTAAAATAAGTGAAATAGTTGTTATAGTATTTCCGCTATATTCGTTTTTATATAATAACCAAACCGTTATTGATAATGTAAATATAAATGCACTTAATATTAACATCATTCCCCAGAAATACTCTATTTTATCTTTTCTAGTTGTCAAAAAAAAAGCGGCTATAAATTCAGCTGGTATTCCCAATGCAGCATATTCCGGGCCTATCATTTGTGCCACAATTTTTTGTCCGGCCATTATTAGACCTCCTATTAAAAATGCCTGTACATAATCTTTCATTATATAATGGTGTGAATTATTTATTCTTTGTAAAGTATTGTTTTATATACGGTTTGGTATAACGTACTAAATAAAAACTTCCGGTAAACCATACTAGTATCGCCAATAATACCAGTAAATTGTGATTTATTTTTGTAAATCTAAGCAGTAAATAAAGCGCTATTGTAACAAAAATGAAAATTGTTGATTGTAAAAGATATCCAACTATATAAATTTTCTTATCTGTATCAGTATCTAAAAAATATGGAGTTATCATATCATTTGGTACAGCGCCCAATAATGCCGACCAAAGAGGACTAGCTATATCTGATACTAATTTGACCCCTCCTACTATTAATCCTCCTGTTAAAAATGGATATATAGGTGCTTTTATCATATAGGATACTCTAATATTAATTATTCCTGTTAATTTGATCGACGCCCATTTTACAAGCTGCCTGCTCTGCTTTCTTTTTGATTTTATGCTTGCTTTCACCTAGAAAGACATATATCTTTCCGCGTTCTTCAAGATATTCTTGGATGTTATCAAAACTTTTAAACTTAGAAAAAGGCACTGATTGACTATGTGATAGACCGTGCGCATCTTGTCCTAAACAAAGATAAACTCCCATATGATACCCTTCGTCGTCATCGTGAGGAGAAATCTCCACATACACCGGTGTAATTTTAAACTCTTTTTGAATGAGAACTTGTAAAATATTTTTATAATTGTCATCATTTTGTAACAGGTCAGTCCAATTTACGTGTTGTTCAAAAATACTTTCTACAAATATTTGTGCAATTTGAAATCCCGGACCTGTTACAAATACATTTTTAAACCAATCACCCTCATCTTTAATGGTAATTTTGTTGAAATCTAAAAACAAAGCTCCTAGAAAGGCTTCGAATAAACATCCCAATTTTTTTAGATTTGTTCTTGTTTTCTTTTCTTCCGCATTTTTTGACATAATATACCATTTATTTAGACCCATATCATATACCATTTTTCCAATCGATTCATTTTTGACTAAAGCAATTTTCTTTTCAGTCATAAACCCTTCATTTCCTTTAGGAAATCTGCGATACAAATAATATTTAGTAATACATTCCAGAACGCCGTCGCCTAAAAACTCTAACCGCTCATTCGATTTTGTTTTAAGAGACATGCAATCGGTAGGTTGGTCTACAATGGTTACACCATTCGCCTCATTTTCAAGATGAGGCCTTTTAACATATGATTTATGGATAAAAGCGCGTTTGTATAAATTAAAATTATGAACTTTATCCGGAACTCCATATTTAGCTAAAATGGCTTCTACCTGTTTTTGTGTTATTTCGGTATTATTGGGGTTAAAAGGGTCAAAAATCAATTCATCTTGACCCTTTGATACGTCGCCATCTTGTAACAATGTCTTTTGATCTAAAATTTCATTACTTGTCATTTTATATTTTTGTTGTCATTTTTCTAAGTGCTTTAAATAAATAATATTTTGGTATTATATATGGAACAATCTTACAATCCCAAACGCAGAAGAGAGGAGCCGCCACCGGACGTGGAGGATTTATTGGGTGAGTACGGAGAGGTGGAAGAGGGGCCAGATCGAAAGAGAAGACAAACCACCAATGTCTCTGCACAAAAAAAAGAGTTGAAGAATTGTATTGCCAAAAAACTAGCGGATTTGGAGGAGGAGGAGAGAAGACGAAAGGAGGAAGAAGAGTTGAAAACATCTTTTGACCTAGCCGCTGCCGCCCCCGTACCCGAGTCCTTTGATTTTGGAAGTAGTGGAGGAAAGCGTAAGTCTAGAAAGCGTAAGACTAGAAAGCGTAAGACTAGAAAGCGTAAGACTAGAAAGCGCAAACCTAGAAAGCGTAAGACTAGAAAGCGCAAACCTAGAAAGCGTAATAAAAGAGTCAAGCGACGTAAAAAAACAAGAAAACGCAGACGATAAATATTAAAAAGTTATGTAATCGTAATATAACTTTTTAAATAGAAGATTTGATATATTAGTGTTTTGAATATTTGGTTTTATGTTTTTTTCTTCTTTTACGTTTTGTTTTTTTCTTTTTTCTTTTTTGTTTTCTTTTTTTCTTCCTTTTTGTTTTATATCTTTTTCTTTTTTTACGTCTTGTCTTTTTTCCCCCGTCTTTGCTACCTAGTCGTCTACCTCTGCCTCGCTTTTTTATGAAAGCCTCTCTATTACAATTGTCATTTTTGAGGTCGTAGGCCATTTTACTCGCTACTGAAGAATCGTCATTGTATTTCTCAACAAATTTGCGGTGTTGCTCGTTTAGCATTATAAATAAAGGTTCAACGCATAACTCAAAAAATTTATCATCCGATTCGATTTCATTGTATTGGGTTGGAAAAATATTGCTTTTAAAATACTCACTGGTATCAGCCAATTCTTCATACTGATTGTTATCAACTATTTCGTCTAATACAACAATTGCTTGGTCAGTTGTATTTACCGAACGCAAACAGTCCTTCCCGCCAATATCAAGAATTGTCATGGTGCGGATAAATCTTTTAATAACCCTCTCGATTACAACCATATTTATCGGAACTCGCGTTGGCGCATCATTAGGATCTAGAATTAAATTTGCCTTTAGCTCCTTTTCCATTTCTTCAACACACTGGCTACCAGGATCAAATCGTACTGATTTTGCATTATCAATGTTATCAGCAAGATTACCGAGAAATATTCTTATAACAGTAGCTTTTATAACATTAAGTTTTTCAACTGGTGTAGCACAGGATAAATCAAAATTCATACCATCTGTCGGAACTCCCCTTAAATATTGTGGACTATAGTAATATTCAAAAATAGCCTGTTCTACACCAGGTTTCAAATAAAACCCGGGGCCATATTTTCCATCATTTCCTTTCAACTCAAACATTGCATCGTCTTCCTCTTCAACACCCTCCCCGTTACCACCTTTGAATTTTTCCATAATTTCATTAGATTGGGTTTCAATATCTCTTTTTTCTTCTTCAGAAACTTCGCTTGCAATTGATTGCGCTACTAAATCCTTCATGGTCTTCTTCCCTTTTTCAAATTTGTCGTCCGATTCGAAAAATCTATAAGTTGCGTTGGCCCATTCTTTTTCCTTATCTAGTACAATTTTTTCGGCTTCCGCAACAAAAGGTGGGTATCCGATTGTACATCGACTTGCCGTGGGTGTTAAATCAGGTTTTATTTTAGATTCTTCTTTGCAATCATATAAAATCTGCGAAGCATCTTCAGCGTTTGGTCTTGTATTTTCGAGTTCTAATTTTTTGTTTAATGCTTTTATTAGCGGGATAGGAATTTCATGTAGTTCTGGTTTTTTATTTCCTAAAAATTCAATAAAATCAGAATTACCATCCTTTGCCATTATTTGTAATGGATTCTCTTGACGAGCACCACCACCCTGATCGTCTGTTTTAGCATAATTTGGAGGCATTTCAACTTTATCTGCAGTCTCACTGGTCTCTACAGGAAAATCCATTTTTATCATAAAATTATGCAGAACCTTATATGCCAAGCAATTTCCAATTTCGGTGCTCCATTCCCAATATTTCATTGTTTTAAGTAAATTCAAATTAAACGCAAGTGTAGCTGTACTTGTTATAACATTATTATAAATATTTTTTGTTAATGTTGGGTTTGAATAGCCCAAATAATTGATGTTCTCTTTTGCTTTCACCTTATCCAGAGACGACACGTAACCACGCGGTCCAAAAAGAAGATGCCATGGATTGGTTTTTTTTTCGAGGGGTATTGCCTCTTCTGTTGTAGTCAATGATCCATTTCCTTTTCGACAATCACGATGATGCATGCCTCCTCTCATTGACCCACCGCTCATCTGAGGTAAAAACTTGGATATTGTTGAATGATATGCTTCTTGTTGCCTTCTTATCCATGTATAATTTACCGGATACATTATCCTCGTTTCCGGAGTGGGCTCGCCGTTGATGTCGACCTCGGGATCATTGCCCGGTTTAAATATTGCTGTTAAAAGCTCTTTAATCTCTATGCCGACTTTTTCAACGGTGTAGTCGTTGGAGGAGGAGGAGGAGGAGGAGTCCGGAACTAATGTTGGCGACATACCACTTAAAATGTCAAGTATTTCAAATAAAAGATTCGTACCACCCAGTGCTCCTTGAATCCGTTCACCACCCAGTTTGTTTGCTTGTGGTTGGTATATTAATATATCCGTTGGTGAAAGTATTTTACCACTACCAAATGACTTGGAATAAGCAGCGGATTCATAATTTTCTAGCAAATCTACCAACGCGACTTTAAAAGTATCCTTGATTGTTCCCGACATTTTCCATAATTTACCCTTTGTGCCAAAGTTTTTTTCCGACATATTTCCGACATCACTCTCCGAATGGGTAAGTTTCAAAGCGTCGTATTTAAATTTGGTCAAAATTTTTTTACTGAAAAATCCAGATGGGGGGTTTATTAGCTGTTGTAATATATAGATAAATCCAAATGGTCTATCCCATAGAGTCGGATTTTTATTAACGAAATCAAAATCCTTGCCTTGGAGGGGAGGAGAAGGAAGTGCAAACACCTCCTCCATTTTTTTTTGAAATTCGAGTGTCCCAACTTTTTTTTGTAATTGTCTAATTCTCTCTTCGTATAACCTAAAAATTTCACTTCGCGCAGTTTTTTGTTCATTGCTCAAAGTTGCCTCACCGACACCCGTATTAGGGACTTTATTCAATTCCTGTTGAAAATTTGGAAGGTCACCAACTTCCTCATCTTTGATTGCTTTAAGGGATTTATATTGATCAAATAATGGCATTGTGTAATATAGTAAAAGTATTAATACTCGCCATGCTCTATTACCCTCATCTACTACGTCTTTGATGGGAGTGCGGTTTTTTGTATTGAATAATTCATTCTCCTTTTCCACCTTATCTCCTAAATTTTTCTTGACTATAGCGATAAGTCTAATAATACTTTCTGTAATTATTTTTAATTTTTCTTTCGCAGCGGTCAGTATTTCTTCCTTTGTCTTTCTCTGTGCTTGTCCAGAACCCCGCAATATCGCCAATCTTTCTTTCAAATCAATAATGAGTTTTTTATTTTGTTTTACTTTGCTTTCGAAAGAGAGCATTGTATTAAGGTGAAATATACTATAACTATTATTTTTGTTATCCGATACAACTAAGGGAGTGTTCCCTTGATGTGTTGTATTATTATATATAATAACAGGGACACGATACATCATTGCTATTGCTACCAAGGGTCTATCGCCCGTAATCAAAATACAATTGTCCATGGCAACACAAAGAAGTGCTTGACCGGCATCTCCTAATCTCTTACAAACATAATGTTGAGTTGTTAATTTAGTGGGAAATATGATTTTCAGTGCATCACGAATACCTGGTAACCCTAGAAAAAGTCGTTTAAAAGATTTCAAAATTGACGTAGTACTTAAATTTTTAATTTGCGTAGTTCGCTTTGCGAAATCTTTATTGGCCATCCACGCATCATTTTCTTCATCACGCGTCATTAATGCTCGAGTTTCTTTTGAATCCTTCGACATATGGATATCATAATTTGAAAAAAAGTTAATCCGAGGACCAGATGGTTGCGAACATCCTTGACCATCTGCAAAAGGTGGACATATTACCTTATTTTTAACAGCATTGGCGTGAATCGCGGCAGCGGAGAGGGTGTCGAAACCAAGGAAATTTTTAAGTGGCGTTCCCGGCCTTACATTGAGTGTTTTAAAACTTGGAAACAATGTATGCCCTGGAATAGTCTTTTCTCTAATACACCATTCTTTGCCGTCAATATCATCATTTTTTGGTGAAATGCCCAACCCTGTTGTTTTTTTGCCAAAGCCAATTGCACCAACACCTTTTCTTGGAACTACTTTTCCCGCAGGATCGAACGTGGTTTCTGCACTGTTCACCCATGTTAGTCTGTCGTAATTTTCCAGGGCACCACCAGACTGTCCGCCACCAACTGCAAGATTACTACATGCAAAATCTTTTATCCCCACTTGAATACCTGTAGATATGGTGTCAACAACTAAATTCCATACTCCAGTTGGACAAACCTCTTCCATAAATTTTTTGAATGTTGTTTCATCCGCATCATCTTTCTTTACATTATTGTCCCTAGTATAGTCAGTATAATATTTACTTGCAAGGGACTTGGCCCCACCGACATCGGGCATGATAGTTCGCATTCCCCAGTTCGGGGATGCTGTGTCAAGTTGTCTATTAATTCCTATCTGTTGAAGAAATGCATCTTCATTTTTTATATTTAATTTATTCGCAGTAGTAGATTTTTCCTTTGGTTCGTAGTTGGTCGGGCAAAATGTTTCACTTTTATAAATATATGGTTGATATGCTGCCTTTAATTGTTCTTCAATCTTTGCAAGGTCGGCTGCGGTCAATCCAAAATCGTGTCTGTTATCTAAAACAGCACTTTTATATCTATATATAATTGAATCAATTATATCAGGAGGTAAATATTCAGTCATTAACTTATAATATATATACTTATAATAAATAATCTAAATACTTAAAAACTTATATTATTAAATGAAGATAGTAGTTGATAATAGAGAGCATTCGCTTATTAAACTTTTAAAAGCTCTTAATAATGATTACGAATATAACATACCTATAGTTGTGGAAAAAATGGATCTGGGGGACATAGCTATTCATTTTGATGATGAAGAAATTATATTAATGGAGAGAAAGAAACTATCTGATTTAGCTTCCTCTATAAGAGACGGTCGTTATAAAGAACAATCCTATAGATTAAATGGAAATTCTCTCCATAATCATAATATAATGTATATCGTCGAGGGAAATATTTGTAGATACAATGGTAAATTTAGCAAGGTTAAGCCTGAGACTTTATATGTGTCCATGTTTTGCCTTCAGTATTTTAAAGGGTTCTCCGTGTTTAGGACAATGGATGTTACAGAAACTGCTGAATATATTTTGCGGATTACAAATAAGTTACGGAGAGAAAAGGAAAAATATGGATTTTACCATTCTAAATTTGTTGAAAAGCCTAAATCCTATACTAACGTTGTCAAAAAAGTTAAAAAAGACAATATAACTCCTGATAACATAGGAGCGATATTACTCAGTCAAATACCCGGAGTAAGCAGTAAAACTGCTGAAATTATTATTAATAAATATCAAACAATATTAAATTTACTACAGTGTTTAGAAAAAGATACCAGTTGTTTAGATAATTTAACCTACAAAACATCTAAGGGACAAGATAGAAGAATTTCTCAGACAGCTATTAAAAATATTATACAATATTTGTTGTGTAAAAAATCATCTGTTATAAAAATAGATATTTAGTATATATAAGCATGAAGTTAAGTGAAATAGGAATTACGATTGGATATGTTCTAGTTATTTTAGGGTTTTTTTACTTTATAGGATTAGCTTTAAATACTAAAGAGATTGTTGAGAATTTCGAGTCGAAAAATGATGACGTACCTCCTGGAAAAATGGCTGAATTAATTGAGGATTTGAACACCTCGTTAAAAGATGATTTGAATATAGGAAAAAATAGAGCAGCATATCAAGACGCACTATCTCAGATGCATGAAAATGTAAATTTATCGATGTTAAAAACTGTTTCTGACACTAAAAGCGCAATTCCTGATGATGATGAACTGCAGAAAATACAAAACCTTAGACAGCATCGAGATACTTTGAGTGAATTAGAAGAATTTCTTGACGAGGTAAGAGATTAATTTGTGTTATTAAAAATATAAGTATTTCAATACATAATATTTATAAAATATATATATTATGTCACGACGAGACAAATACTCAGATTATGATAATTATTTAGCAATTAAAATGCGACAACTTAATTGTTGTACCATTAAAGGAGACCAAGGTGATGTGGGACCAATTGGACCGAAAGGATTAAAGGGTGCTCAAGGAGCCACTGGCGCTCAGGGAGCACAAGGACAAAAGGGTGATGCTGGAGATGGTATCGATTTAGCAAATTGGATATTTGCAGTGGATGATCCAATTGACAGCCTAAGTAAATCGACATTGACCAATGGAACCTTTAAAGTCAATAATGGCAATGATCCTAGCTTTAATCAAGTAACCAATATCGAAATTTCCACAACCGATATTTGCGGAAATGATATGACCAATTGGCTTGCTTTGGCCAAACAAGGAGATACAATTAAATTATTAGATATAACATCTGCAAATAGATATTACTATTATACACTTAATACAAATGATTCTTCCGGGAATTCATTTCTTATGGATGTTAGTGGAATTGCAGGGTTTGCTGGACACATGGAAAAAAACGTGCCCTATATTTTTGATTATGATCGTATAGGATCTGATAGTTCACGAGGTGCCCAAGGAGCCACAGGTGCCCAAGGAGCCACAGGTGCCCAAGGAGACACAGGTGCTCAAGGAGTCACAGGTGCCCAAGGAGCCACAGGTGCTCAAGGAGAAAAAGGCGATGGTGCTAATTTAGCAAACTGGAAATTCGACAACTCGTCTACCACGACCTCCGGGGTTTTTTTCGTAAACGATAAAGTTGATTCTAGTTTTAATCAAGTAACCAATATCGAAATTTCCACAACCGATATTTGCGGAAATAATATGAATGATTGGCTTGCATTGGCGAAAGAAGGGGATACTATTAAATTACAAGATGCCCAAGTTTCAAACCGATACTATTATTATACACTTAAAAATAACGATCCTTCTGGAAATTTATTTATTATGGATGTAAGTGGGATCGCAGGTTTTGATGGTTCAATGAATTCTGGTCCGTATATTTTTGATTATGATAGCGCCGGAAGTGGTCAGGCAGAGGTTGAGGTTGATAAATACTTTTTTAAACAACCAGATGCCCCTAGTGGTCCACAAGCATCTTTTCAACAATCATCTGGTCAATACATAGAAATTAATTTTGATATACCAGCTTCCGCTAAGTTAGCAGGAACAGTTTATTCGCCAACCGACCCGACCGTATTTTACACATCAACAAATACAAATGAAAATTGGTTACCAGCAATGAATTATATACAGTTAGATGCATCTTCGACCGCTTTGTCAACAACGGGATGGACAACCTTCTTGGATGATGTATCTAATCCAGTAGCAGATGCTCGTATCACAAGGTTTAAATTATATAATAATTTAATACCTGCACCTAGTCCTCTTATTTCAGGCAATTACAATGATCCTAGGACATATACATATATCGATTCTGCCAAAATGCAATATGGAGCCACTTACGATTTTAGAATAGCGTATGTAAATAATAGTAAAGTTGATGCAATTACGAACCCTATTAATTTTGCATATACTTCTGCTAGTTTTGGAGCATTTGGACCTTCTCTCCCCCCTACAGCTATAGCTTTTAATTCTACCGATTATAATAATTTAACGTTAAGTGGATCAGGTTCAAATTCAGTCATTGACGCCTCTTTAAACTTTCCATGGTCAAATATTAATCCACCAAATGGTCCACCAGCTGTTGGATATGGCGCAATATGGGATGCTAGTAAAAACTCTTCTTCAACAGGATTTAAACAAGTTGGCGGAAACACCGTTGTATATACCGATCAAACCTTTAATTTTAATATTCCAAAAAATAGTGCCGATAAAACATTGGAAAATTGGGGACCAAAAACTATTACACCAGGCCAAATTCACCCAGAATATTATTATGTTATAGATTTATCATCAAATCCAGCTAATTCAAGTTACTTTCAAGAAATCATTGATCCGCCCTCTACTTTTGGACCTACTTATGCATCAGCTGGCCTTCCAACTATTATTTCCAATAAATTAATAAGAATACCAGGAAGAAATAATTATAGTTCATCTGGTTACACGGATTTCATGGGAACTTCATCTGGTGAACTAATAACTGTTACTAAAAATGGTGGAGTATCACAATCCCTTACAGTGAGAAGGCGTGACACCTATGCTTCTGTGTCGGGAGTTGATTTTGTTGATGCATTAAATTCAATAGTGTATACATATATCAGCGCCGATGACCATAAAAAATATTATGCAAATTTTGGTGAGCCAGTATCAATTCCAAGTTTTGGATCATCACCTGTTCAATCAGGTAGTTATATAGGTATAGATTGTAGTGGAAAAGAAATAACTAATTTTGAAACACAAATAAAATATGATGTAGCTGTTTTATTCGATGCTTCTACAAATTATCAATTTGGTTGGGCAGGTAATTCAAATGATCAGTCACAAACAATTGCATCCCCTCCTTTCTCTCTTACAACTAGCAAGGTGAAAGATCTGGATTTGACACCAAATAAAACAGGTTATTATTTAGGCGTGGATGTTAGTAATGTAAAACTTGATGTAACTTTAACCCAGTTTCCTGATGTTGGAAATAACACGCCAGCATATGAAAAATATAGATGGAATATTTTACAGAATAGTATTGACGCAAGTGAAGTTATCCGCAAAACAAGTTTATATTATGAATTTTATCTAGGACATGCGCCTACGCAATCGATATCTATTAGTGGACTTTCCGTTAGTACGACACCGCCAACACTTTCCGCAGTAAATTATTTTGGGTTAAAAAATCCATCAATAACAACTAGTAATAAACCACAAGTACAAGTTCAGTATACTTTAAACAATCTCAATCCTTTTTGGGCACCACTGTCCGACCCTTTTACAGTATTTAAATTTTATATTGATCCTGACAATGTAGTAGATGACGATATTATTGGTAATACTATAATTAATTGGTCAACAACAACAACCGGTACAGATATTTCATATAACTTTAATGAAACATATAATGTTTCCTGGAATCAAACAAATGCGGGGGACTATAATTCTGTACCATACGCTAGAGCTTTAGGAACCTCTCCGCAATTCGGATCTAAAGATTCATCGACTAATACAAATACATTTAGTAATAATATTATAAGAACAACAACAACTATCCCTTATTATAGCAGCAGTTTAAATAACAACACAACATTTGGGGGTAAGAAACTGTGGTGGGATTTTGTGTGGAATAATACAAACGATTTAACGATTGATAGAATAGGATATGTAGGTGGTTTACCAACCGGTAAACTTTTCAATAAATCATCTAGTAATATCAAGATCTCTCTTAATGGAGGAGGAGCTTCATCGTCCTCTTCGTCTGCAAATTATGATGCAATTATGCCGCCAGTAAATGCCGGTGTATTCCCCGATCCATGGACATCATACGATCATTCTCAAGCGCTACCTAATAATCAACTTATGATTTCGTCAGGTACTATAATTAGCGGAACCCCTGGTACAAGCATAACAGCATACTTAAACCCATACACTGATTATTCAGGCTTTTACGATCAACAACGAGATTACAGTGCGAATAATTTATCAGGAGATCAAGCACAGAGTTGGAGTTATGGAGCTAATATATTATATGATAGTTCAATAACACCTATAACAGGAGGTTCCTCGGTATTTTTAAAGTGGATAGTTATAGAAGTAGATAATCCTAATACATCTGGTACTAACCAAAATTCTAATTTAGATATAAGTGGTAATAATGGAAACACATTAAAACTAGGTGAAGATTACTTGTTATTTTATATGGAAAGAAATTATGCTAATACACCTGGTTCTTATACAGTAGAAGGAGTTGGTAGATCTTATACACCATGGATGGATTGTTCAAATAAGAATTTCTCTACTACAAATCTTAAAACGTTTAGTACCGCTCAAAGTGCAACGCAAAAAGGTACTGGTAATGGAGCGTATGATACTACTAATACAACAGGTCATCCTATCAAAAAGTTCGGAGCAACAAATAGAGTTAAACAATATTACAGGATAGGTCTTGTTAATGGATCAGATAAACATATTTCAAAAATAACCTTAACTTATGGATAATAATTTTGTTTATTAAGTAGATTTATTTATAAACAAAATATATATATATATGTCAATCAATTATCTAGACACACAAAATCAAGATAATTTATTATTTAAAAAATTTCAAGGGGTAGCTCAAGCTAATATTAATACAGGGACAGCTTTAGTACAATACTCTAGTGAACAAAGAAAGGCTTTGGTTAATGTATTTAATAAGAGTATTTTTTCCAATGAGGTGCCCATAGATTTATCAGAAAATTATTGGGTTTCAAACTTAGACGCTGCCCTTGATGTTTCCGCGAGTTTATGGATAGGCAGTGGTTCCACAAATCAAACTGTAGGACAAATGCAAACTATAAGCAAAACACCTATTCCCGGCACAGACTTATTTTTTTATAAACAGGTTTATTTAGAACCACTTGCAGCTACAAATCAAGCGTGGTTTTGTAGAGACCCTAGTGGTACTGATCCACAAAGTTATTCTATTGAAAATAATCTTTTAAAAGACTCTATTCCATTTTTGTACAACGACAAAGAACCAACAACCTATACTCCTATTGTTTATTATAATGACAATGATACCCCGGATTCATCACAAAATTGGGTTCCTCAACAACAAAATGTACCTAACAGTTTAAATTGGGTTTTTGACTCAGCATCAGGAATTTTACAATTTTATCAAAATGATACAATATTAAATGATCTTAATATTAGTAAGATAGGATTAGATGCTAGTGGGAATCCAAAACAAGGATTTAGACCTCGTATATCATTTATTAAATATGAGGGTCCAAAAGGTGCCTCCGGAAGTGGAGGGGGTGGAGGCGGTATCAGTGATGCTTCTTATAATCAATTAGTTCAAGATATTTGTGCAAATACTGTTTTGATTGAAGACATTTCAGGACAATTAAATCGTTATTTATTTGAAATACCAGAAGCACCTACAGCCGTGGGTGATGGTTTTATTGTTTCAACAAGTAGCGCCCAGGTTACTTTAAATTGGACAAACCCTACTCAAAAAAGAGCCGCTTTAGATTTTTATCAAAATATTAATAACCCTAATATGTATCCTCTTCCCCAATCATTAAACACGGATGAGTTTGCGGCACTACAAGAAAGAATGAACCGACTTACATTTCATAATACATTGAATTTACAATTTAGAAGTCGTAATATAAGTGGTAACCTTTCTGCATGGCAACCTATAGAAGCACCTAATATATATAACTCCACCTACCCGGGACCTATTGGACCTATATTTAAAGACATAAGCTCGGCTATTATTACTGCCAATGCTGTAGGATCGCAAGAAGCATGGCAGGATACGACTGCTAATAAATACTACAATCAGAATTATTTAAATACTTCCGATGTCTATCAATTTAGAATCGCATTAACAAATTTGGTTTATGAAGACACGGCTAGTAATGAGGAGAAATGGAATTATCTTTACATTCCAGATGCTAGCGGAGAATTTATCCAATTGGGCTCCTTTGGACCACCAGAAGCTCCGAATGCTTTATCTTTTAATACCTTTACTTTTGATTCAGGAACTGTTTCGGGTAGCACTCTTAATTTTGCAGATGCTAGTTTAAATACCCCATTTCCAATCACATTTCCAAAAACCACATTAGCAGTGAACTACAAATTTGATTTAACCGGAAATGTTTTACCATCATCAAAACAGTATTCTGCAAATAAAAATACTGATCCATTTGACGTTTCTTTTGTCTCTGATTCTTTATCAGTAGATAATTTCAGTACTGCTATTATTTATTCTTCAACGACTGGAAGCTGGACCGGCACAAACCCAGGATCGTTAGACGTTTTTCCAGAACACCAATATATATTAGATGGGTCATTTTGTATGTTTAATATAATAAATAACGGCGTCGGTACCCAATTTGACCCCGCATGCATACTTGTTCCATCTGAACTAGCGCCACCGCCATCACAATTGACCGATGTTAGTCAAAATACTCCGAAACCAACTAGATTACAAGCAAATAATAATGTTAATGATAATAAAATAAAATTTTTTAATGGTCAACCCTCTTCTGATATAGGATTTTCCACGACAGATATCAGTGCCTACCCCGCGTATGGGAGTACAAGTAGTACTCCATACCCTACCGTTTATTTTATAAATTCCGTAACTAATGCAATTTTTACTGCTGATTCTGCGCCAATTTTTGCAAAAGATAACTCCGATTCACTTGTTGGTATAGATACTTTTGGAGCTTCTCTTTCTAAATTAATATTGGACTGTTCTAATTCTAGCCCAGCCTCACTTACAGCAGTAATATGTGAAACTGAAGGATTCGATGTTTTCAATTCTAGTCTTAATGACCCTTCACTAGGAAAAGACTATATTGATACGACTTCCGATTTCAAATTAACAGTATTTAATAATGATTTAAGTCCTGGAAAGAAAAAAGGGGGATACTATAGTTTTCTTGAGGTTAAAACAGGTAGTAGTGATACTACATTTACAATTAGGCAGTCAACATATGATGATTCCGCAACAACAACAACGCCTTATTCGCCGTATACAATAAGAATAACACAAGAATCAAATGCCAATACAAGTCTTCCGCCAACACCACCAACGTGGAATCCCGTTGGACAAAAACTTTTTAACTTTCTATTAGCTCATGAACCAACACCTATAAATTTTAACGCGACTTCAACGAGTATTTCCCCTGTAACAACATCGCAGGACTTTTTTGGTTTAAAACGGCCTTCCCTTGACACATCAAACAATGTATGCACTATTAGAATTAATTACGAATTAACAGACCGAAATATACATTGGAGAGGAACAGGCGATTATGAAAAAATGACAGTGGCTAATTTAGCATGGAATAAAACCAGTAATGGCACTTATCCGGAATTCGATAGCAAAACTCAACCCTGGGCTTCAAGTACTGGGTGGGGTGCGATTAGATCAGATTCAACAAGTTTAATTATAACTAGAGATGATTTGGGATTTACAACTGTTAACAATAACAGTTATTCTAGAAAAGGAAAAACTTCTTCAACAGCTCCCATTAATCAATTTGAGGTTGCTTTAACCTATGCAAATAATGTACCGCTTACTCCAACACAAATCGCAAAATTTTCTTACGGAGGTACCCAACCATTAGATATTTCTTTTAATAATCTTTTGTTGTTTTGGGATTATACATGGAGAGGCAATACAAGTTGGATTTCAGGCGCAATCTTGAATGGACCAGGCTTAACATCTACACTAGGTTATAATCCTACTGATCTGGCTGGTGGCTTAGGGCCGTTTGGAAGCCCATATGATCATACACAATTCTTATACACTAATCAACTAATGTGGTCTGGTTCTGAACAACCAGGTTCAACAAAAGGTGCATTTAGAAATGGGAATTACGGATCAAATAACGAGAACCCATATATCAATTACACATCATATTATGAGAATACCCTTGCTGGGTATTCTTCAAAGGACTCGACAGGGGACAGTGTATCTATAACTTATTCAAAAAATGGCTTGCCAGGCGACTACTATGATGACTTTAACATTACAAGTAGTACTGTTATAAGTGGTATATTTAAATGGATTGTACTGGAAATTCCAAAAACTATTACCGATCCTAATAAAATAAAAATTACAGCCAAAGATATAGGCGGAACTGAATTAATTTTAGGAGAACAATATATGTTATTTATTTGCGAAGAAGGGGTACAGTTTACAAACAGTAATTCGCAGTTCTTGGGAAGAACAGGGTGGAAAGATGCTTCGCGAAAATTTGATACACAATTGGGAAATATAACACAAAACACGGACGGTACTGGAATATATGTAGCCAACGGCAATGGAAAATTACAACTCTTTTCAACAAATACACAAAGCGCTACATTATATTTGAAAATAGGTCTGGCAAATAAAAATAGTACTACCAATAATAATGTATCAGATGTAACAACACAAATTTCATTAGCTTCTGTAACTTATGAGTTTAGTTAATAATATATTATTTACTTTATATAATATATTATGGCAACCGAAACAACGGATAAAAACAAAGTACAATTGTTATTTAAAGAATTTACAGGAGTTGTGAATTCAAAACAAGATGCTCCTTTCCCACTAGAGGGGTTCGCATTCAAAGATTATATTTTAAATGATAATATTTTATCAGATAGTATACCGGCTTCTCTACCAGATGGATTACGATCCGCTCAATTGGACGCTTGTGGCAATATAACACCAAATACCACTCTAAATTTAGCGTCTAGTGGATATCCGCAATTGACATATCACAAAAAAAGAATACTACAACCTGTAGTAAGTGGAAGTTATAGAACATGGTATTTGCCAGATGCCAGCGGAGGAAGTTTATTAAAAAATGCAATATCATTCAAGTTTGATCCGATAAATAATTCATATAATTACGGAGTTTATCAGGCAATTGATCCAGGCCCACCGCTCCAATATCAGGCCATTGGGATGTATACGTTCCCTACATTTTGGCTATTTGATTTCAAGTCAGGATTTCTTGAATTTTATGCTGAAGAAGATAGCGATTTGATTGCTTATACTCCATCGGGAGGAGTTGATCTACTAACAAATCCCCCTGCAATATCATTTTTTCAATATGTTGGTGCCACTGGAGGCGCTGGCGGAGGTGGAGGTGGGGGATCGCAAAGTCTAACCATTGAGCCATGGCCAGAACCAACGCCTGTTCCACCAAATACCACCAGCGATATTTATTATGTACTTGCTACAGTACCGATAAGTACACCCGGTGCATTGGGAAATTTTTCAATACAATTGGGAGAGCCATATGAACAGGTAATGTCATTTTATGCCGGTATAATGGAACAAAAAGGACCCGTTATCAAAATACTTTCGAATACCAATAAAGATCATTTAGATGGATTTATCAATTTAAAAATAATTGAATGGCCACAACCTACGCCAACAGATTACTATCTAGTAATAACTTTTCGAAAGAGAGGAAGCGTGCCTCCTACATTAGATGAATCATTGTTAATATCCGAGTTAGAACCCTCCACCACTTTAACTACAGCCATTCCGACTTTAGTTACTCCGCCCGGTTCCAAGCCTACTACATTAGATGAATCATTGTTAATATCCGAGTTAAAACCCGCTGTCACTTTAACTAGAGCTATTCCGACTTTAGTTACTCCTCCCGGTTTCTTTCCCGGATTAGTTGCACCTGCTAGTAGTGCAGTAGGCGCTGGAGATCCGAGCATTTTGAAAATTATTTTAACAAATAACAACTCCAATGGTACGAATACACCGAGTCGCGATTGGATTTTGAGAGACAGCTCTACAGATGATTGGGCTACACAGGGTCCTCAGCCACCAAATACAAAGGCACCATGGACTATTGATATCTCCTATAACACACAGCCAAATTTACCCCCACATTTAATAAAAACATCATTGCAACTATCAGGAGGAGGGCCATTTGGTTTGACCACGCAACCCGAATATTTCCTAGATAACGTTGATATATCTGGTAATTTGGACGTATCTGGTAATTTGGACGTATCTGGTAATTTGGACGTATCTGGTGATATTAGAGGTCGTAGTAATTTAAAGATTGATGGAGATTTAGCAGTAGGCGGTGATGGAATTTTTGGAGGGACGATAACTACCGTAGGTAATAGCACTCTTGTGGAATATAAACATTATGATGATACAGATTTTCTCACAAGTACGACCTTTAAATATGATACAATAGCAGTTTCAGAGCATGCGGGCGGAACAAGTGATAGAGCTGGGATATGCAGAGTTTCATTTATATGATAATACAACGAATGCTGATTCGACAATTCTTGTTTTTTCAGTTTCAAAACTAACCTCCAATAGCGTCGCTATTAATGTTAAAGAGATCAATTGGAATACTTCTTCGCAATGCATTGAAGGAATAAGGGTCAAATTCGGTAGTATAAGTAGTAATAGACGAGCGGAGATTCAAATCAATCATAGACGCCTTACCAATAGTGGTGACCCCACCTCAATAGATATTAAAATGTATACTAATTTATCAAAAACAGACTTTATTAACGATGTATTACCATGGAAATTATCATCTGATAATCAAACTTATTCAAATAATATAACTGAAATAGATTTAACAAATAATAATGGTAATAAAATTTCATCTGCAACAAATCTCTATAAATATTTTGATAAAGGTATTATGTTAGGAAATGATATTAATTTAAATTCAAATGATATTGACAATATTAATCAATTAAAGGGAACTAATAATTATATAAATTTTAATAATTCTGGTAATCTAAGATTAAACGCACAAAATACATTAGAATTTGGAACAAATGGTTCTATAAATGATATTGAATTTAATAACGGTGTATTGAATTTCAATGGATCTAATATAATAGATAATTTAACAGGAATAAATCAAACAACTGGCGACATTACAATAGGAAACCCAAATAACAATGTTTTAATTGACGCAAGTCAGGTTGAAATCAAATCAAAAGATGGGGGTGCTGGAGGAGGTGGCAATATTATTTTAAATAATTCTGGTGGAGGAAATGGTTCTATAATATTTAAAAACGGGAGCACGTTGTCAGGAGATGTTACATATAAAGCAAATAATTTCGATTTAAATGATAATACATTGAAAGTTGATGAAATGGAATCTAGTACTACTACTAAAATTACAATAAATGATGATTTAGATTTAAATTCAAATCATATTCAAAACCTTTCAAATTTAAATATAACTGGAACAAATTTAACTATTGGGACGTTAAATAATAGAGTTAATTTTAAATCTATGACAAATATGTTCGTCGATTCTAGTAGTAATGTTTCATCTAAATTAACAACAGTAGGAGATTTAGCTATATGTAATTCGCCTGTTTCACAAAAAGGTATTGTATTTGCGAATTCAAATAGTTTAAATACCGTTATTAAAAAATTTCAAGTTTCAACAGGAACAGCTATTTATTATTCTTTTAATGATATGGATCAACCTGTTATATTAGGTCTTAATGGAGGTTCTGGTTCGGGAAATACCTCTTACATTTATTATTATAATTCTAAATTTTTAGGCAGTGCAAATACAAATAATATCAATGGACCATCATGGTCAGGTAGCGGAAGTACAGCCAATCCTATTATTGCTACCGGATCTACATCTGGATATACGTTACCATTTTGGGGATCTCTTGATGCTTTACTTATAAATGGTTTTGATAATTCTTTAATAGCAGGACACCCCACGGGCACAGGATCTAAAGATTATAAATTTAGATTAAGCATAGGTGTATGGGCAGGCACATCATATAATGCGCCTGGAGTCAGGTTCATAGGAGAATATGATATTGATGCATCAGTTCTACCAAATGCGACACTTTTAAATTTAACAGATGCGGTGTTTACACGAGATCAAACAATGATCAAATCTGGGATAAATTTGCAGCCTTCAGGCATACCCAGCGCTACTATACCGACTACACCTACTAATTGGTTTAATAGTAATAATGAACCAATTCATTGGGGTGGTGCGAATGCTACAAATCTTCAACGTATTGGAGTCGTAATAAAACTTGAGAATACTAGTTCGGGACCTGTTTTTCCACAAACGATAAAATGGGAAAAACCTACCATGGGAGTACAAACATTTTTAAAAATGGACGTACCATGGAATATACCATAAATTTTCATTATATTGCTATAATATATAATGCCAGGTTTACCAGATTTTTCATCATCATCTTATACACGTCGTAGAAGAGAACGCGAATATAATAAACATTGCTGTTGTCCACAAAAAACGGGCGGAGGTGCAACAGGTCCTCAAGGTGCAACAGGTCCTCAAGGTGCAACAGGTCCTCAAGGTGCAACAGGTCCTCAAGGTGCAACCGGTGCCCCGGGTTCCAATATTATAGATGGAAATTGCTATTCAGATTATTTGTATTGGGACGACACCCCCCCCAGCCAATGGAAAAATGGAAACAGCGATGTCGTGGTAGGACCCGCGACGGTGCCAAGCCAAAATATACATATTGGTTGTGGGGCGCAAGAAGGTAAACCGACTCAGTGGTTGGGTCCAATTGGACCAGTGACCCCATATGCTTCAGCTCGTCCTAACCCAAAAAGTGGGAGTATTGCAATAGGTTCCGCTGCCGGTCAATATTTACAAGGATCTGGTGGACCACAAGGCTCCAAAGAATGCTCAATAGCAATTGGATCGTCTTCAGGACAAAGTAATCAAGGCAGTGGAGCAATTGCAATTGGGGGTAATGCTGAATTTCCGTATGCGTCAACCAGTGCTGAAAAAGCTGCTGGTAGAAATAATCAAGGTGACTATGCAATCGCAATTGGAAGTGGGGCATCTCCAGGGTGGAATTACATTAATAGTGGCGGTCAGGTGGTGTCAGATCAAACGCATGGACAAGGTAAATATTCTATTGCCATTGGATATAGAGCAGGGAATAGTATAGGCGCGACGGGATCAAATGTATCACTCGGTTCGGGAACTAAGATCGTTACAGCACCATCACAAGGACCATTTCCAGAGTCACTATTAATTCAACCTGATAATAATATTATTATTAATGCAACCGAAAGCCAAAATGCAGGAAAATATAATGCAGGCGCTTGGGATATTAGTCACAATGCTTGTTATATTCTCCCCATTCGTGAACATAGTACACCAACCCCCTTATACTATGATCCCATTACACATGAAGTTACTTATTCGAGTAGTGCGCCTATAAGTAGCCCAACAGTAGTTGCTATGCAAGAAAAAATCACGACATTGGAGTGTAATATAGATTCGCTATCAACAACAGTGAATGCATTAAAAAGTCAGATAGAGTCATTATTATAAATAATAAATATTTCATTATATTGCTATAATATATAATGAAAGGAGCTTTACTTATTGGGGCGATTATTTTGTTTATTATCGTATTTTACAATGTATGCAATGATGCCATAGAAGAGTTTAGAGGAAGAGGAGGTGGTCGCAGAGGAGGGGGTGGTCGCAGAGGTGGAGGTGGTCGCAGAGGTGGAGGCGGTCGCAGAGGTGGGGGTGGGTTCAGAAGAGGAGGGTTTAGAAGAGGAGGATTTAGAAGACACGGGTTCAATCCTAATAGATATGTGAGAAGATTTAGAAGAGGTGGCGGATGGATGCCTAGAAGAAGAAACTATTGGTATGATAGTTTTTCATGGCCAACCACATGGTTGGGTTGGGGAGCTTGTAAAAAGGGATGTACTCCTGACGGATGCCCGGTTCCAGGTAATAATTATGATGAATGTGTTTGGGCATCTGATTGCTATGGATGCTACTACTAATTATTATCCAATAAACCCTTAACGGTTTCATATGTCCAAAAATTTATAG